>TARA_B110000259_G_scaffold86710_1_pt1 | contig 12172 bp, 11 predicted proteins | sample TARA_B110000259 | Tara Oceans TARA_B110000259 (sample SAMEA4397649) | marine metagenome | biome: Polar Biome; feature: [SRF] surface water layer (ENVO:00010504); material: water (ENVO:00002006), including particulate matter (ENVO:01000060) such as... | depth 5 m | reverse complement strand
AATAAAGTTCAAGGAGGTTTAAGTGGTGCTTTAAAAAGTTTGTTGGTCACTGTAGAAAGGTATCCTGAGTTAAAAGCAAATCAGAATTTTCTAAAATTACAAGACGAGTTGGCAAGCACAGAAAATCAAATTCTTACTGCAAGAACCCGTTTTAATGAACAAACAAAGCCCTACAACAATCACGTAAAAAAATTCCCGAATTCTATTTTAGCAGGATTGTTTAATTTTGAAGGAAAACCATATTTTCAATCAGAAGCAGGAGCAGAAAAACCAGTAAAAGTAGATTTCAGTAAAAAATAATATATGTCTAAAATTGAAGAATTTCTTACCAAGGCAGAAGAACAAGAGGTTATTGCAGCCATAAAAACAGCAGAGACAAATACTTCTGGTGAAATAAGAGTGCATATTGAAGCATCTTCAGATAAACCGCATTATGAGCGTGCGCTAGAAGTATTTCAGTTGTTAGAAATGAACAAAACAAAAGATGCCAATGGTGTCTTAATTTATGTGGCTGTAAAAGACCATCAGTTTGTTATTTGTGGGGATAAGGGAATTCACGATGTTGTTCCAGAAAATTTTTGGAATGCCACAAAAAATGTCATTCAGAAACACTTTAAACAAGGAAACTTTAAACAAGGAATTGTAGACGGAATCTTAAAAGCGGGTGTAGAATTGCAAAGTCATTTTCCTTGGCAAACAGATGACGAAAATGAATTATCTAATGAAATTTCTAAATAACTATCTTCTTGAAATCAATTAAAATTTTAATTTTATTACTCGGAATTTTCACAGTTCAAATAGCTTTTGGGCAATTTATAGTGCCAGAAAAACCAAAAGATCAGACAAGTGTTTATGATTATGTAAATTTATTATCTGAGAATCAGAAATTAAGTTTAGAGAAGAAACTTGTGCGCTATTCAGATTCTACATCTACACAAATTGTTGTGATCGTTATAGAAACAACAAGAAATGAAAGTATTGGAATTTTAGCACCAAGATGGGCGCAAAAATGGGGGATTGGGCAAGAAAAGGAAGACAATGGTATTTTAATTCTTTTGGCTAAAAACGATCGAGAAATTTGGATTGCTCCAGGTTACGGAATCGAACCCATCTTAACGGCAGGTATTGTTGGAGAAATAACTAGAAATGTGATCATTCCTGAGTTTAAAAAAGGAAACTTTTATGCTGGTTTAGACAGAGCCTCTGATGCTATTTTTCAATTATTAAACGGAGAATACAAAGGAACAAGAAAACAAAGAGCAAAAGATCCTGGAGCGAAAAATATTTTCTTCATGATACTTGCAATTGTCTTTATTATTATCATGTTTTTAGGAAATAAAAAGAACAAAGATGGTGGTAGGGGTTTTAGAAGAGGTTCTTTAGCAGACACTATATTTACAGCAGTAATTTTAAGCAGCGCAGGTAGTCGCGGAGGTAACTTTGGTGGCAGTTCTTCTAGTGGAGGAGGTTTTGGCGGAGGCGGAGGCTTTGGTGGCGGTTTTGGCGGTGGAGGTTTTAGCGGCGGTGGCGCTGGTGGAAGCTGGTAAAATAAATTTTTTTCTACGAAAATAAAAATAGATTCAAAATTATAACCTTAAACGTTTCAGGTAATGAAAAAAATAGGAATTTTATTCAGTTTTTTTTTCTTTTTAAGTTGTCAGAACTTCGGGCAATTAACTTTAATAGCAGATTTACCTAAAGATTTAAAGGAGGTTTCAGGGACAGAGATTGTACCGAAGTCGGCATTTATTTGGATGGTAAATGACGGTGGAAATACCCCAACTTTATTTGGTTTAAACAACAAAGGAAAAATCATTAAAGAAATTTATATTAGAGCTAAAAACCATGATTGGGAAGATTTGGCTTCTGATGAAAAAGGGACTATTTATATTGGTGATTTTGGCAATAATTTAAATGAGCGAAAAAACTTATCGATTATTATTGTGGGACAAAATGAGCTAGATGAAAAGAAGGCTGAAGTAGACGAGATCGAATTTGAATATCCCAATCAATATCAATTTCCACCAAAAAAGGAAGCGTTGTATTTTGATACAGAGGCTTTTTTCTATTTTAAAAGCTCTTTGTATATACTTACAAAAAGTCGCGTTCCTGGAAATTACGGAAAGACAACACTCTATAAAATTCCTGCAAAAAAAGGAAAATATACGGCTGAAATTGTGGATGTATATAAAAACTGTGAGGATATAGCATGTTGGATTACTTCTGCGGATATTTCACCAAATGGTAAAAAAGTGGCGTTACTTTCTCAAAAAAACGTACTTATTTTTTCTAATTTTAAAGAGGATAAATTTCTATCAGGACAAGTCACTACTATCAATTTTAAATACCAATCTCAAAAAGAAAGTATTACTTTTAAAGATAACAACACGTTATTGATAACAGATGAAAGTGCACATGGTTCTGGTGGTAATTTGTATGAGTTGAAACTTAAATAGCAATATATTTATAAACCAACATACCCCAGCCAAAAGCTAAAAACAGACCTCCTAAAGGTGTAACTGGCCCTAAGAATCTTAGTTTTTTGTTATTTGCAGATGAAAGTACCAAACCATAAATTGAAAATGAAAATAAAAATACGCCAATTATAAAAGCATATATAATGTAGTTGTTAATAGGCGTTTCAGTATTCAGTTGAAAACCTAAAACGAGTAATACAAGAGCGTGATACATTTGATATTTTACGCCTGTCTCAAAACTTTGTAATTGTTCAGAACTTAGTTTTTTCTTCAACAAATGTGCACCAAAAGCACCTAATAAAATTGCTAAAAAACCAAAAAGTCCTCCAAATATAACTGCTAATTCATTCATAATTTTAAAAATCAAACCCTAGATTAAATGTAATTCGTGCACCTTCGTTGCCTGTAAAAACCCCTACGCTGGTGGTTAACATATTTGCTGCATTTAAAAAGATGCCTCCACCATATGAAGTTGTAGGAAATTGTGTTTCTCTTGGTAATACTGCCAAAGTAGTTGGCTTGCCCCAGACTTGTCCGTAGTCAAAACCACCATAAACACCAATATTAATAGGTAAAATAGCAGTTCTTAAGTTGCTCATATTATAGCGAATATCTGTAGTGTGGTAGTAGGCATTTTTTCCTGTAAAACGTTCACTTCTAAAACCTCGTAGCCCTTCACTTCCTCCAATAGAAGCTCCTTGGTAAAATTCAAAATCATTGCCAAACGTAAAGTGGCCGTCTATTTTTGAGGATAAAACTAACTTTCCATTTGGAATTAGTTTATGCGTTATTCCTAAAGAGGACATTGCATAAGAAAAATTACGAACCTCCTCTAAGTTGCGAGTATGACCTGCAGTTGCAGTAAATTCTAACCCTAAAGTTGGAAAAGCAGGATTGTCTGAGTGCTGATAATAATAATTGGCTTCGGTATTAAAAAATTTCTGAGCTTGAAAAACACTATTTTTTGGTGCATATAGGGTTTCTAAAAATCTGCCAGGAGTTCTTTCTACATCAAAACTTTGAAAATTTGTTGCAATTGTAAATTTTGCACCTAGTACTCCTCGCCATTTTAGAAAAGCACCGGCGTGTGCTTTTCTAATTCGAACTCTATTGAAATCTCTATCTGCATCGTCTCCGGTCTGTGAATTGAATGAATTATTACCATAGCCAAAGAAATTCATAGCATAATTAGGACTGTTAAATTGTGCTGTTAAACCTAAATTCCATCCTCCTAGAATGTGTGCAAACTCGCCATTGTATTTTAGTTCATATCCATTTGTAGCAAAGAAATAGTACCCTTCAATAATATGTTTTTTCGTAAAAGGGTTTCTCTCAAAATCGTTTACCATATAGGTATTTTTTATTCCTAATTTAATACCGTCATCTGGGTTGTACCGAATTAAAGGTGAAATTAAATTAGTAGTATTTTTCGATTTTTTATAATTGTACGTATTTATTTTATAATCATCTGTGATTCTCTTTTTAAAATTATCAGTTATAAAAGTGTTCTTTTTAGACTTATAATCATACACTTTTATATACTTCGGGGTGTTAATTTCATAAATATCATTGTTCAAACCACCCACTAATTTTATTCGAATTGGTTTTTTTCCTGGCGCTCCGTTTACTACAAATCGATCGTCGTCATCCAAACCATAGATCCAAATATCTTTAGTTTCTGCTTTCTTATAACGTCTTTTGTGAAAAACATCTTCTTTCTCTCCACCTTTAATTCTATAAGCTATAATTTCTGTATCGCCATTTTTGAAACGATTGATTTCGAACCAATCGTCTTTATCAGTTCCTATAATTACTTGGAACTTATTTAAGTGTTTAAAATAGGCATCAGAAATTTTTTGAAGGTTTTTTAACCGTCCTTTTAATTTTATTTTAATATCATTTATCGTTTCATCTTTAACTTCTTTCGGAAATTTAGAAAAGGCACTTGTTATTACTTCATCCGTAATTTGCTGCTGTATTATTTGAACCTGAGCATCCCAAACCTCTTTGTTAGACTCTTTGATGAGCCTCATATCTAAGGGGTAACCAGACAGGTTAAAAGATTTAGGGCTTTTAATATCAGTTGTATACGAGCGCATTCCTTTTAAAGCTGGAATTACAGTTGTAATTGTATTCATTAAAAAACCATCACTAAACACAGAAAAAGCCTGATCTCTGTCTCTTGGAACTGGACGGTAAATTACTTTTTGGTCTTCTTTAAATTCAGCCCATCTCCATTGGTCTTGGTGTCTGTCCCAGTCTCCAATTAACATATCAAATAAACGTGCTCTTATATATGCTGCCTCGTCTAAAACGTATTTCTCATCTTTGGCTAAATTTTTTCTTAAATCATCTGTACTTATCAGGTCATTAGAATAACCAAAATATTTTTTATCTCCATGACCATTTGCTGTTCTTGCTTCAATCATGTATAATTCGTCCCCAAAATCGGTATTAAATTCTTTTAGTCCCGCTTGTTTTGGTACATAAAAAAGAATTGGTTTTGTATGATAAACATCAATGGCTTCTGCTAATTTATCGATGGTAAAAGGTGCATACGGATGAGAACCTGTAAAGACATCTAATAGTAAATCTGCGGTAAGCGTTTTTTTAAATTGCCCTTCTACATATTGCTCTTTAAAGGCAACAGCTTGTAAATACTGCACTGCATTTTTCCGCAAAGCGCGCATTACATATTCTTTACCGTCTTTGTCTTCTAAACGTAAAGATTTAGATTGATGTCCGCCACCTTTTCGCACCGGTTTTAAGCCGCCATACAAGGTGTCTATATGAACAGTTGGCGCTAAAACTTTCTGACCGAAATACTTGCGATAGCGCTCTCCCCAAAGAAATTTAAAGAATTTGCTTTTTGTAACTTCTTCCGTTGAATAAATTGCGGCTTTTTTTTCTAAAAGTTTCGCATTCCTAAACTTTTTAAATTTTAGGATGCTATCTTTTTCAAACACTTGTGCTTCAAATACTTTTTTATGGTCTTTAGCGGTATAGAAATGCACAGTAGAAGCACCGTTTTCAAATACATCTAGCCTTGCAAAACCTTGCGTTCCGTAAGAGAAAACACCTCCATTTACGTTTTTAGTAGCGGTCTTTTTAGAACCAGAACCACTTACAATTTGCGGTATATTATCTTGCACGATGTATTGTAAACTGTGTTCATGGCCAGAAACAAAAATAACTTTTTCGTTTTGCTGTGCTAAACTTATAATGCGTTTTCTTAAGTGATTGTATTTTTCATTTTGTTGATCTGTATTTGTAATACCAGAGGTTTTGCGTAAGATGTTTTTAATAGTTCCAAGAATTGGAAGTGGTTTTAGGTGACTTTTAAATGAATAATAACCACCATGTGGTCCGTTTGTAAACATCGGATGGTGCATTGCAATTAGGGTTGTTTTACCTTGAGATTTTTTTAGGAGACCTTCAAATTCATCAAAAAATTTCTCTCTTGTTTTTATTTCACAGCCATCATTAATTCCGGGGTGTTTGTCCCAATTTGTGACAAACCAGTGGGTGTCTACAAAAATGATATTAATGGCATCATTCACTTCAATTTTCTTTAAAGGACATCCTTTTTCGGGTAGAAAACTATTTTTACCCAAAGCTTTTTCAACCAGTTTTTCTTGTCTTTTTAATCCTGCTAATCCACTATACCAGTCGTGGTTTCCGGGAATAAAAATTGTTTTTCCAGGGAATTTATTGCCAATATCTGTTTGAACTTTTAATCTATGTTTCGCTAATTTGTAGTTTTTAGAGTTTTTTTCAGGAATTCCTTTGTGATATACATTATCTCCTAAAAATAATAAGGTAGCGTCTTTTTTTGCTGTTTTTATTTCTTCTTCTAAATAAGAAAGTGCTGCATCTTTTTTGTTTAAATCAGAATTACCAGCATCACCAATTAAGTAAAAAGAATGAATAATTTTTGAGGTATCTTTTTTAGGTGTGTACTTATAATCTGCTACAACTTGCATTTTTAAAGTTGCACAAGCAGAAAATAGCATAGAAAATACTAGAATATATAGGGTATGTTTGATTCGCTTCATAGTGCAAAAGTAGCTATTTTAAAATAGAATTTTTAAAGGTTTGTAGGTCTTCTTCCGTATCTATGTCTATAAAATTTGTTTGCTTTTTTAGAGACAATACGTCACTGTTTTTGTTTAAGATATCTCGAGCTCCAAAATCACCAGACATTTTTTTTAATTCTGAAAAATAATTTTTAGGAAAGATTGCGGGAACACCCAATTTACCCCTATAATTAGAGGCTATTATTTTTGATTCATTCTCAGAAAATAAAGCAATCATCGCTTTTAAATAGGTCTTTTCTATTGCTGGCTGATCACCCAAAAGAATGAAAACAGCATCATAATTTTGAGGTTTCATTTCTATTTCAGAAATACCAGAAACAATGCTAGAACTTAGCCCCTCGTTAAAGTTAGGATTGTAAATAAAATGAACATTTGTAGCTGAAATTTCTCTACGAATTAACGCCTCATTTGCACCGAGAACACAATATACATGATTTGTGTTAATGCATTTTGATTTTGACAATACATGCTCTAATAAGAAGTTCGTTCCAATTTTAACCAATTGTTTCGGTGTCTTCATTCTAGAAGATTTGCCAGCGGCCAAAACTAAAACAGCTATATTTTTCATTGTTTATATATGAATTTTCCCTTGTAATTTACGCAATGAAAAGGGCTCCTTTTCTCGAATTACAGAAAGGATTTCGGCAACAATAGAAAGTCCAATTTCTTCAGGTGTTTTAGCACCAATGTGCAAGCCTGCTGGTGTGTAAATACTATCTAAAAAGACTTCTGTAGTTTCTGGTGCATATTCGAAAAGTTCATTAAAAAGTTTTTCTCTTCTGTTTGGAGCACCTAAAATTCCGATATATTTTGGTTGGTGTTTAGAAAGTTGAATAAGGTATTTTAAGTCTTGTACGTAACTATGATTCATAATTACAATGGCGGTATTTGTACAAATATCTACAAATTCTATGGTTTCTGGGCTGTCGCCTATTACACTGCTTGCACCCGGAAAATCTATAATTTGTTTGCTGTCTTTTACTGAAGTTATCACGGTTATTTCCCAACCTAATTGAGAAGCTATTTTACATAATTTTACAGCATCATGCTCTCCACCAATAATAATAAGTTTAAAAGCAGGTTGTATTATTTGGGAAAAAATGGCAGTTTCCTCTTTGCTTTGAGGGTTAAAGGTTTCGGAAAATTGAAATTGCTCTTTATTCTCAAAAATGATGATAGAACCAAAATTCCCAAAAGCTTCATTTTCTTTTTTAAAACGACTTTCAATTTTTAAAGAGTTCCTTTTAGAACTGCAGTTAGAAAGGGCAGTTATCAATTTATCAGAAATAAAAAAGGGTTCAATTAAAACATATAAAATGCCTTCGCAACCTAATTTATATCTGCCATCATAAGTAATTACTTTGGGCTTGTTATTCGCAAATACAGTACTTGCTCTCTGTATAATTTCTTTTTCTACACAACCACCACTTACGGCACCAACAGAACTTAAGTCTTCTGAGATTAACATTCGAACTCCTGGTTTCCTGTAAGAAGAGCCTTCTAAAAAAACCACAGTTGCCAGCACATTTTTTAACCCTTTTTGCTGGTTGGTGGCCGCTTGATTGATAATTTCTTTAAGTTCGTGAATCATTGATAGAAAATAATTTAGTTAGTACCTGGTCGTAAATAGACGATTTTTATAATTTGAATTATTTTTGATGTCATTTTAAGTTACTTTTTATAAGTTGATACCTTAGCGTCAAGCGATTAAAAACAAATGGTAAGGACATCAAAAAGAAACACATTTAATTTTGTTATGTTTACGACTAGACATTAGTTAAAAACAGCTACTTATTTTGTGCTTGTTCTGGTCTTATTTTGGGCTTATTTTGCACGTTTCACACTCATAATTATCCTTATTTATCAATATTCCACTAACCTTACTTTCTACAATTTTATTAATGAAACTGTTATAAGTTTGGTCATTTCCAACTAATTTTCTTCCTTTATTTAATGTATAAAATTCGCCTTCCCATTCTTGCTTTCCCCAACAATTTGGGCAAATTCCATCCGGTGCTTTTTTTGTTGTAGTTCCTTCAGTTTTTGAATTAAAATAGTTTTTGATATTTTGTGCAATACTCATAATTTAGTCATTTTATTTTAAACAATTTCTGTTTCAATAATAATTTTATTTTGCAATGTTTTATGAACTGGGCATTTGGCAGCAATTTCTTTTAATCGTTGTTTTTGTTTTTCATCTAAATTTCCAATAAACTTTAATTTCTTTTGAAGATGATCAAAACGCGTTGGTTTGTCTGCACCAATATCTAAATCGTCACGATGCTTTTTCGAATATGTAATATACACAAAGACTTCTTGTAAATCCCAATTTTTACGTTCGGCATATAATTTTAAAGTCATTACTGTACAAGCCGCTAAACCGGCACTGAGAAAATCATAAGGTGATGGGCCAAAATCGTCACCCCCAATATTTTCAGGCTCATCTGCAATAAAAGAATGTTTCTTTGTTTGAATGGATGTTGTAAAATTATCTTCCAAGATATTTAAATGCGCCACCAGTTGTTCGCCTTTAGAAGAAATCATCTTATTTTCCTCAGTTTCGAAATAGCGTTCTGCCCAGGTTCCTATCATATTGCCAACATAGATGCTGTCTGATGTATTGGTAAGCAAATGATCTGCAGCGTCTAAACTCACAAAACTTTTTGGATGATGTGCATTGTGATAAATTTCGTGTGCATTTTCAATACCTACAATTTTATCAAAAGGGGCATGCATTATTAAAATTGGTTTGCGCAATTCTTTAATTATTTTAGGTAAATCTGTTTTGCTAAAATCTGCCACAAAATCTTCATTAATTTTAAAAGGTCTTCCGCCAATGTTTACTTCAATTGCACCTTTTTCTGTAATATCTTTAGGTTCATGAGAAAATAAATGAGTTACATGCCCTACAGTTGCGGGTGCACCAATAGTTGCCACTGCTTTTATATTTTTTAATTTAGAGGCTGCAACAATTACAGCTGCGCCTCCTAATGAATGCCCAATTAACAAAGAGGGTGCTTTGTAATGCGTTTCTAAATAATTATGTACGTCTATTAAATCTTCTACATTGGCCGAAAAATGACTATCAGCAAATGCTCCCTCGCTTTTTCCTAAACCTGTAAAATCGAAACGAAGCACACCAAAACCGTGGTTTGTTAGAGAACGACTGATGTTTTTTGTGGCTTTAAAATTACTATTGCAGGAAAAACAATGTGCAAAAATTGCAAAATTATTTGGTTTCTGATTTGCAGGCAATTCTAAATAGGCTTGTAGTTTTAAACCTTTTTTATTGGGTATCCCTAGTTTGGTTGTTTTCATAATTGAAGGGTTTTTCTAATAGTCGTAATTTTTTATGGCATATTACGAGGGTTTATATGGCTTGAAAAATTGCGGACAATCAAATCTAATTTTGGATTGATATATTTTTGGCAAAACGGTTTCCCTGCATTTTTTATATAATAATTTTGAGACGCTTCAATAGAAGGTTTAAATTTTTTAAAAGGAAGTATTTGGGTAATTATTTCTTCTTTGAAATCTATTTGCAGGGCTGCCAGTATCTGAGTACTTTTTTCTTCTTGCTCCTTGGTGAAATAATAAATTGCAGACCTATACTTTGCACGCATTGAATGTTTTTTAGTGCTTTTATGGGTGTGTAAATGTATTTCAATTAATGTTTTTAGGGTTGTTTTCTTATTGAAATAAACAATAACTGCTTCAGAAAAAGAGTCGTTTTTTCCTTTGGAAGAAATAAAACCTTGAGCTACTTTTTCCACACCAATTAAAGATTGAAATATAGCTTCTGTACACCAATAACAGCCACCACCAAAAGCCACTTTAGTTAATTCCATTCTAACTTTTTTCTTTCTTCCCAATACAATTTTGGAGATGTTTTAAATGAATTTAAGTTTTTAATATCTTCATTAGAAAGCCTAAAATCATTCAGTCTTAAATTTTCTTTTAATTGGTTTGTATCACTAGCGCCGCTTAAAACGATACTATTTGGTATGGTTTGTTCGCAATACTTTAAAGAAATAGCATCTACACCAACCTTGTGTTTTTTTGACATGCTTTCTAAAACGGCATACATTTCATTGTAATGTTGATAGTTTTCATTTTTAAAAACACGGCCATTTGCCAAAGCTTCTTTGATAACAATTTGTTTGTTTTGAAGAATTAATTCATTTGAAATTTCTTGTAAGCTTTGGTCTAAAAAATTGTAGGTTACTTGAAATATGTCAAATAGTGATGCGCCATCAACTGAAATAGTTCCTGCTTTTTTAATTACTTCTAACTGGTTTGTACCTGTTGTGGTCAATCCTATTTTTAGGTGGTGTGTTTTTTTTAAGAAGGCTAAATAGGTCAAAACTGCAGTGTTTTCTAAAACACCTGTTTCTAAAGTCGCAGAGTGAATCTGATATACTTTTAAATAGGGAAGTAGTTGTTTCGAAAAATCCCATTGTTGCTTTAACTTTGCAAAACTGTGTTCTTTTACTTCATGAATTATGGCATTTTTATCAAAATTTGCGGTGTATGTATAGCCCCATTTTGTTGCAACTTCAATGGTGTTGTCATCTTTTGTTTGCAACCATTCTAAGACCAATGCTTCTGCCAAACCATAACCAGGAGCGGTGTCAAAATACCGAACACCTAAAGCATATGCTTCTTCTAGAACTGAAAAACTTTGTTTTCTAAAAGTTTCTAAATCTTCGTTTTCATTGCCATTCAAGCGAACGTTTATGTATTGAGGTCTTCCTAAAGCTGCTGTTCCTAATCCTAAATTCATGACTTTTGATTTTCAATATTTTTCACATAACAATATTCTACAAGGCTTTTGAAACCTTTCAGGATATTAAGAACTACACGATAACATCGAGCATCCTACTTTATTTCTTGCCCATTCAGGTCTTTTTGCAAACCATTTTTCGTTTTCTGGTTGCGCCGAATACGGATTTTTTAAGAGTTGAAATAATTCATCAATTAAACCGTAATTACCCTTATCTGCTTCATCAATTGCCATTTGAGACATGTAGTTTCTTAGCACATATTTAGGATTTACGGCATTCATTTTTTCTTTTCTTTCTTCAGATAAAACTGTTTCCTGTTGCAGTCTATCGGCATATTTTTCAAACCACAAATTCCAGTTATTTTTCACTTCAATAGATATATTTTCGAAGTCATAAAAGGCATTTTCTATCAATTTTAACCCGGATGCAGCATCTGTGAAACCACTTAAATTCCGAAAGAAAATAGTCATGTCGGTTTCTACTAATTGTAAATTGTCTTCTAAGTTTTGAATCAGTTGGAGATCATCTGCGTTCACAGTAGTAAAACCTAGTTTTGATTTCATCATCACTAAAGATTGTTGTTCAAAATCTGTAGTGTACTGTTTTAATATAGCTTCTAAAGGCGCTACTTCTTCAATTATTGGGTACAAAGCATTTGCCAATTGATATAAATTCCAAAGCCCCATATTTGGCTGATTCCCATATCTGTAACGTTTGTGCTGGTTATCTGTTGTGTTTGGCGTCCATCCAAAATCGAAGCCTTCTAACCAGCCATAAGGTCCAAAATCTATGGTTAATCCTAAGATAGACATGT
>TARA_B110000259_G_scaffold72415_1_pt1 | contig 12197 bp, 10 predicted proteins | sample TARA_B110000259 | Tara Oceans TARA_B110000259 (sample SAMEA4397649) | marine metagenome | biome: Polar Biome; feature: [SRF] surface water layer (ENVO:00010504); material: water (ENVO:00002006), including particulate matter (ENVO:01000060) such as... | depth 5 m | reverse complement strand
GCTTTGGCGTATTCGGCATTGACGTGAATGAGCTGGGGATCTTCCGTGGTTTGTGCGAAGGCGTCAATGCGGGTTTGATCAATCAAGAGCCAAGGACTGGTGCCCAGTAGCTTACCAATCAAGAGAGATTGTGTGGCATATGCATTTTCTAGATTAGACATTTCCCTGCTTCCATTGACAACATACTGATCAGTATGTTTCATGAAAGGGACGCCTGTAAAGGGCAAAATAATTAAGTTAAATTGAGGATATAAATATGGAAATGAATCTTGGGCTTTCGGAGCGCGTTGAGACGCTCCGTGACCGGGTTGCGGAGATAATCCGCAAAGATATTATGCCAATGGAGGATGAATACCATGCGGAGGTAGCCCAAGGTGACCGCTGGACTTTTACTGATCGCCAAATGGAAATCATGAATGCCCTGAAAAACAAAGTCCGCGCCGAAGGTCTTTGGAATTTTTGGCTCACAGGCAGTGATAAAGGCTTTGGACTGACCACTGTTGAATATGCCTATATGGCCGAAGAACTGGGCAAGTCACCCCTTGCTGCAGAAGTGTTTAACTGTTCGGCGCCAGACACTGGAAATATGGAAGTGTTTGAGCGCTACGGTACAGAAGAAATGAAAGCACGCTGGTTAGCGCCGTTGCTGGCGGGGCGGATTCGCTCAGCTTATGTGATGACTGAACCTGATGTGGCTTCGTCTGACGCCACCAACCTGAGCCTAACCTGCGTGCGGGATGGTGATGAGTATATACTGAATGGTGAGAAGTGGTGGGCTAGTGGCGCTGGTGATCCGCGCTGTGCAGTCTATATCGTCATGGTAAAAACTGGTGATGACGATGCGCCAAAACATAAACGCCACTCAATGATCGTTGTAGATGCAGCAACGGGTGGCATAGAAAAGTTACGGCCAATGCGGATATATGGGCATGATGACGCGCCGCACGGGCATTATCACCTACGGTTTACAAATGTGCGGGTACCTGCTGAAAATCTTTTGTTGGGCGAAGAACGAGGCTTTGAGATCGCGCAAGGCAGGCTTGGCCCAGGACGCATCCACCATTGCATGCGCGCCATTGGGCAGGCTGAAGCAGCTCTGGAGTTGATGTGTAAACGCAGCCTGAGTCGTACGGCTTTTGGCAAAAAATTAGCGCATCTTGGTGCTAATTTTGATATTATTGCGGATGCGCGCATGGAAATCGAGATGGCCCGCCTACTGTGCTTGAAAGCGGCTTGGATGATGGATCAAGGCGATCCTCGAGCGGCCGCACCCTGGATTTCAAAAATCAAAGTGGTGGCTCCTATTATGGCCCTAAAGGTTGTGGATGAAGCGATCCAGATGCATGGGGCTGGAGGTATCAGTCAAGACACGCCTTTGGCGGCTTACTGGATGCATCTACGCACTCTGCGTTTGGCCGATGGTCCAGATGCTGTGCATCGTAGGCAGGTGGCTCGAGCAGAGCTCCGTAAACATACTCAGGAAAAGATTTAACTGATAAGGGTTAGGGGCCAACAGGTGAATTGGTAAGGTTCCCTGATACAGCCGGAGAATTAATATGACACCTTTCACATTCAACACTACCCCAAGCCTGCGTATGGGCGCTGGGCTGGTACGGCGACTGGGTGATATCGTGCGCCCTGTATGTGGAAACAGTATCCTGTTGGTTACAGATCCAGGCATAGTGGCCACTGGGCTGGTGGCGCAGGTTCTGGTGACTCTGCGCAAAGTTGGGCTTACCGTGGTCGTGTTTGATCAAGTTCAGGCTGATCCCCCTGAGTCAATCATCCTTAAAGCTGCTGAGATGGCGCAGGATGTGACTGGCGTTGTTGGATTTGGTGGTGGATCTTCGTTGGATGTGGCCAAACTTGCCGCACTTCTAGGTGCCTCTAACCAGCCCTTGGCTGAGGCCTATGGGATTGGAAATGCAAAGGGTCCACGATTGCCGCTTATTCTTGTTCCTACCACAGCTGGAACTGGATCTGAGGTCACGCCAATCTCTATTGTTACGACAGGTGAATCGGAAAAGATGGGTGTTGTGAGCTCGTTGATCTTGCCTGATTTGGCTGTTCTAGACCCAGAATTAACTCTCGGTTTGCCAGCCCATGTGACTGCAGCTACTGGTATTGATGCTATGGTGCATGCGATTGAGGCATACTCTAGCATTAATCCTAACAACAACCCTATAAGTCGTGCCTTGGCGGTGGAGGCGTTACGGCTAATGAGCCGTGTGCTGCAACGTGCTGTCCATACTCCTCGAGATATTGAGGCACGCAGTGATATGCTGTTGGGTTCGATGTTGGCTGGACAAGCATTTGCAAATTCTCCTGTCGCCGCGGTCCACGCATTAGCTTACCCGATTGGCGGGCATTATAAGGTGCCGCATGGGCTTTCCAACGCTTTGGTTTTACCGCATGTCTTGCGATATAATGCTGAGGTGGCGCCGCAAGCTTATGCTGAACTCTTGCCGCATGTTTTTCCGGAGGTGTCAGCTTCGGGTGTAGAAGACGCTGCAAGGAAATTTGTTGAAAGCATTACTGCCCTTAGTCTAGCCTGTGGTTTGCAGCAAAATTTGCGTGAGATGGGTATTCAAAAAGCGGCACTATCAAAATTAGCCAAAGATGCAATGAATCAAACCCGCCTGTTAGTGAACAACCCACGGCCCTTAGATGAAGCTGCGGCCTTGCAAATCTACGAGGCGGCATGGTGAGAAGTGCCCCCAGAATCCGAGCGGATTATAGAGCCTTTCAGACTCTCATGACGCGTTGGATCGATAATGATATATACGGGCATATGAACAATGCGGTACATTACCAGCTGTTTGATACTGCCGTGAATGGCTATCTTTTGGAACAGGGTGCGTTGGATATTAAATCTGGGGCAACTGTATTTTTGGTGGTAGAAACCGGTTGCCAGTATTTCAGTGAATTGGCTTTTCCCGATGTAATCACTGCAGGTATCAAGGTGCGCAAGCTAGGTACTTCTTCAGTGATCTATGATGTGGGGCTTTTTAGGGGCGTGGCGGATATTACTTCTGCGCAGGGGCATTTTGTACATGTGCACGTTGACCGTGAAAAACGGCTACCGGCACCTATGTGTGTTGAGACCCGTACAATTTTAGAACAATTAATAAACGACTAATTTAGATATATTTTAATAGTTTAAAAATAGACTCGTGGCGCAGTAATGAAAATTTATCTTATATTATAAATTAAACCCGCTCTCGTGAACGGACTTAATCCTCCTGATTTTGTGGGTTTATGTAGCGTCAAAACGGTCCGCATCCATCACTTTGACCCAAGCAGCAACAAATCGGCGAACGAAGGAAGCTTCTGCGTCCGACGTTGCAAAGGCTTCTGCCAAGGCGCGTAGTTGAGAGTTTGAGCCGAACGCTAGGTCAACCCGGCTTGCTGTCCATTTTGACGCACCAGTTGCGCGATCACGGCATTCGAATACCGTTTCATTATCTGAGACATCCACCCATGTGGTACTCATATCTAACAGATTTACAAAAAAGTCATTGCTCAATATTCCAGGGTTATTAGTGAATACTCCCATGGTCGAACCGTCAGTATTTGCACCCAATACCCGTAAACCTCCAACAAGAGCTGTCATCTCTGGTGCTGTAAGCGTAAGTAACTGTGCACGGTCCAGAAGTAGCTCCTCAGCTGAAACTGTAAATTCTTGCTGGAGATAGTTGCGGAAACCATCTGCTTTTGGCTCAAGAACATCGAAGGAATCAATATCTGTTTCAGCCTGAGTGGCATCGCCCCGACCTGGGGTGAAAGGTACAGTGATCATATGTCCACCGGCCTTTGCCGCCTCTTCAATCGCCACAGCGCCGCCTAGCACAAGCAAGTCAGCGATAGAGACATCTTTTGGAAACTCAGATTTAATATCTTCAAGAGCGCTTAAAACCTTTATTAATTTCACTGGTTGATTAACTGCCCAATCTTTTTGCGGCGAAAGGCGAATTCGTGCCCCATTAGCGCCACCGCGTTTGTCGGACCCCCTAAAGGTGGAGGCGGAGGCCCATGCTGCTGATACTAACTCTGAGACCGACAGGCCTGTGCCTATGAGCTTAGATCTCAAATCGTTTACATCTGCAGCTGACAAATCTGCGTTGCCAGATGGGATTGGATCTTGCCAAATTAGATTTTCTTTAGGTACATCCGGTCCCAAATATAGACATTTTGGCCCCATATCCCGGTGAGTAAGTTTGAACCATGCCCGCGCAAAAGCGTCTGCAAAGGCACCGGGGTTGGCATGAAAGTGCCGTGAGATTTTTTCATAGGCCGGGTCCATACGCATTGCCATATCGGCCGTGGTCATCATTAAGGGAACTGAAGCGCCTAAACCGTCAACTTGTGGGGCGTGATCAGCGGATGAAAGCTCTTTTGCATGCCAGATGTTCGCGCCAGCAGGGCTTTTTGTAAGCTCCCAATCGTAACCAAAAAGGACATCAAAATAGCCCATATCCCATTTAACAGGGTTTGATGTCCAAGGACCTTCGATACCACTGGTAGTTGTGTGAATGCCAACGCCACTTTCGAAATCGTTTTTCCAACCTAAACCTTGTTCGAGGATACTGGCCCCTTCTGGCTCAGCGCCAACAAGGTTTGGGTCGCCCGCTCCATGAGCTTTGCCAAAGGTATGACCGCCAGCGACTAAAGCGACGGTTTCTTCGTCGTTCATTGCCATTCGCGCGAAAGTCTCACGGATGTCAACGCCTGATCCCAAAGGATCAGGGTTGCCGTTTGGTCCTTCTGGGTTGACGTAGATGAGGCCCATTTGCACTGCTGCCAAAGGGCTTTCTAGATCGCGTTCACCGCTGTAACGATTGTCCTCAAGCCAAGTATCTTCAGTGCCCCAATATATATCTTCTTCAGGTTCCCAAACATCCACACGGCCGCCGCCGAATCCAAAGGTTTTGAACCCCATAGTGTCGAGTGCGACATTGCCCGTGAGGATCATCAGATCCGCCCATGATAAAGCTTTGCCGTATTTTTGTTTAATAGGCCAAAGTAGACGACGCGCTTTGTCGAGATTTCCGTTGTCAGGCCAGCTATTGAGTGGGGCAAAACGTTGTTGACCTGTCCCGGCGCCACCGCGGCCATCAGCCGTACGGTAGGTGCCTGCACTGTGCCATGCCATGCGTATAAAAAAGGGACCATAATGGCCGTAATCTGCAGGCCACCAGTCTTGGCTGTCAGTCATCAAAGCGGTTAGGTCTGATTTAACGGCATCCATATCCAATTTTGCGAATTCGGTTGCGTAATCGAAATCTGACTCCATTGGATCAGAGAGATTAGAATGCTGTGCTAGAATCTTGACATTCAATTGATTTGGCCACCAGTCAGTATTCGACCGGCCTCGGGATGTCGCATTAGTTGCAGCGCCATGCATTACTGGGCATTTTCCACCAGTAGCTGTGTCATTTCCATCCATAATATTTCTCCGATTTCGTTCAGTCTGATTTTTGAAACCTTGGTAAATGGCCAATGCCCTGAGGGCAACACTTAACAAATGTGACGAAGTAATAATATTTCAATACACGTTAAAAGCAAAAATTATTCTGTTTAGGTAGAGCCAAAGGCTGTTTGCTTTAAACTTCTAAGGTTTAAATGAAAATAGCCCACCAACTTGTGACGGGCTATTTCAATGTTTTATATTAGGGACTAACCTAGTTTTTCTGTTAGCTGTGGCACGATATCAAAAAGATCACCTACAAGGCCAAAGTCGGCTACTTGAAAAATTGGGGCCTCTTCATCTTTGTTGATAGCCACAATCACTTTTGAGTCCTTCATACCTGCTAAATGCTGAATGGCGCCAGAAATACCAACGGCGACGTAAAGATTTGGCGCCACAACCTTGCCTGTTTGACCTACTTGCCAATCGTTTGGTGCGTAGCCCGAATCTACCGCAGCGCGTGAGGCGCCCACAGCAGCGCCCAGTTTGTCTGCCAAAGCTTCAACTATCTTGAAATCATTTTCAGACCCTACACCGCGCCCACCGGATACAACGATACCTGCGGATGTCAGCTCTGGCCTGTCGCTTGCGGCAACTTTGTCTTCGATCCAGACTGAAAGGCCAGGATCTGCGACCGCATCGATGCTGGTCACGGACGCGGATCCTCCCTCGCCTGCGGCTTCAAATGTGGATGTGCGGATGGTAGCCACTTTAATAGCGTCTACGGACTTCACGGTTTGAATCGCGTTGCCTGCATAAATTGGCCGCTCAAAAGTGTCAGCATCTACAACGGCTGTGACTTCAGAGATGATCATTACATCTAAAAGAGCCGCTACGCGGGGCATGATATTTTTAGAGGCTGAAGTGGAAGGCGCTACAATATGGCTATAGTTGCTGGACAGTGATACAATCAGGGCTGCCACTGGTTCTGCAAGATCATGGCCATAGGCCTCATCTTGAGCGCAGAGCACACTGGACACACCGTCTAATTTTGCTGCAGCCTCCGCTGCATCTGAGCAACCAGCACCTACACAAAGTACTGTCACGTCGCCAAGCTGTCTTGCGGCGGTCAGAGCTTTTGCGGTGGAATCTACTGATAATTCGCTACCGTTCACCTCTGCAATTAGGAGTACACCCATTATACAGCTCCCACTTCTTTGAGTTTCTCGATCAATTCATCAACGGACGCAACTTTGATCCCCGCGGCCCTTGTTTCAGGTTCACTTGTAGATACGATGGATAAATGTGGAGATACATCAACGCCAAGATCAGCCGCCGTTTTCTCGTCCATCTGCTTTTTCTTTGCCTTCATGATGTTTGGCAAAGACGCATACCGCGGCTCATTCAGGCGCAAGTCAACCGTCACGATTGTTGGCATGGAAACTTTAATAGTTTGCAAGCCACCATCCACTTCTCGGGTGACAACAGCACTTTCTCCTTGAATCTCCAACTCAGATACAAAGGTTGCCTGTGACCAACCGGTCAGGGCTGCAAGCATTTGGCCGGTGGCATTCATGTCATTGTCAATGGCCTGTTTGCCGGCCAAGACGATACCAGGCTTCTCGTCGTCAATCACAGCCTTCAGAATTTTAGCAACTGCTAGAGGCTCTATATCTGTATGAACGTCATCGGCTGCAATTACTAAAATTGCGCGATCGGCACCCATAGCTAGGGCCGTTCGTAGTGTTTCTTGGTTTTGCTTCACACCAATAGAAACGGCGATCACCTCGTCCGCTTGCCCTGCTTCTTTTAGGCGAATTGCCTGTTCAACTGCTATTTCGTCGAAGGGGTTCATCGACATTTTTACATTGGCCAGATCGACACCGCTGCCGTCCGCTTTCACGCGGACTTTCACATTGTAATCAATCACGCGTTTGACCGGTACCAGGACCTTCATGGTGCTTATCTCCGTAATGAGCGAGCCACGTGCGGCTCTTTGGTCAGAATCGATGCAGTATTAACTGCATTTTTTATCGACAAACAGTGGAAAATCGACATCTTTGAGGGTTATGGCGCCCTAAAGTGCGTATTGAGATTTCTTAAACTATCGTGATGGCTATAAAATTTTGACTATCGATTGGCTCCGGGCACCCAAAGGATGTCAGCGCGGCCATCATCATTTGCGATACGTCCGGTCACGAAAAACCAGTCTGACAGCCGGTTCAAATACTTGACTGCCGAAGGATTAACGGCCTCTTTGCCTGCTAGCTCAACCGTCATGCGTTCGGCGCGGCGTGACACCGTCCGGCATAGATGCAAATAGGCAGCGAGGGGCGACCCACCGGGCAAAATGAACGATCGTAGTGGCTCAAGGACTTCATTCATTATGTCAATTTCGGCCTCAAGCCGTGCCACTTGCACTGGTGTTACGCGCAAGGGTTGATATTCAGACTGGGCGTCCTTGTCCATATCAGGGCGGCACAGGTCAGCGCCGAGATCAAAAAGATCATTTTGAATGGCTGCTAACTGTGCATCCAGCTTACCCTCTGAATGTTGGCGCGCAAGTCCGACAGTGGCGTTGGCTTCATCCACGGTGCCATAGGCATTAACCCGTAAAGAATGTTTATCCACGCGCACGCCATTGCCCAAGGCCGTTTGCCCATTATCACCAGTTTTTGTATAAATTTTATTTAAAACAACCATGTTCAGCTCTTTCCAAAAAAAACGGCAGCTAGGATTAGCAGCACTGCAACAAATTGAGCGGCGATCCGGTAGCGCATTAGCCGATTTGAATGTTTGCGCGCAAATTCGCCGCCTTTGGCAAAACTGCCGATGCCTAGGGCCAAAATTGCAAGCACCACTATGCAAGCTATGCTGGCGACGATGAAAAGTGGATCTTTATCCATTGTTGTGCTCCTGAACGCTACCTTATCATGTAGGCGACATCGCTTAAAAGGCCAATCCCATGCGACATTACATCCGTGCAATTACCCAATCCATTGCGCGCGTGGATAAAATCCGGCGCAAGAACCCCATCACATGGGTAGGGGTGGTGATGTAGTAACGCGGTTTTGGGTCTGGACTTTCCAAGGCTCTTATGACTTTGGCTGTGACGGCAGAGGCTGGCAGTTCAAATGCATCTGGACGAAGTTTAGGTTTGTATAGGCGTTTTATTAAGCCTAATTCATATTGAGCCCTGCGGGGAGACTTTTTCCAATCAACCCACTTTTCGAAGTGTGGAATTGAATTTTCCCGAATTTTTGTCCCGATTGGACCTGGCTCGATCAGAATGATTTTTATATTGGTGTCTCGCATTTCAATGCGCAGTGTATCGGTAAGGGCTTCAATAGCGAATTTGGTTGAACAGTAAGCTCCACGCCAAGGTAGTACGACAAGTCCCAAGACGGATGAGCAATTCAGAACTCGACCATGCCCCTGTGCCCGCATGATCGGCAATACTTGGCGCACAACCTCATGATAACCAAAAACATTGGTCTCATAAATTGACCGTAGTGCATCAGTTGGGAGATCCTCCAGGGCGCCGGGCACTGCAAAAGCTCCATTGTTAAAAACGGCATCCAGAGTGCCTGCGGTCTTATGGGTTATGTATGCAAGAGCTTCAGTAATTGATTGTGCATCGGCATGATCTAGCCTCGGTGACTCTAGGCCCAAACCCTCAATGCGATCACAATCGTCTTGCTTGCGACAGCTGGCGAAAACCAACCACCCCATGGCGTGTAGAGTTTTGGCGCAATCCAGTCCGATGCCGGACGAACAGCCGGTGATTAGTATCGATTTTTGCATTTTGGCCCTCGTGATTCTAGGCCAAGTTTGCAGTCTTCAAGTAAGTGCGGTCAACAGCCGTTCGGTTATCTAATACGTTTTTCCGGGTGTCTGTAATAAATTAAAATTAAAAATTCTGCAGAGTATATTCTCTTCGAGGCGGTAAGGTAGAAGATACAAAGCTGAGGTTTCCAAAATGGTAGGTGCTAAACTTAAAATTATACGCCTAACCATTAAGTTTATAGAATTTTCAATACATTATTGGAGATAGGGCTGGAAAAACTATGTAAGTCTATAATAATCTTGGAACTCATCTTGGTTTTATCCAAGAACCCACGCTGGTGGGGCTGGACCTACCAGATTTGCGCAGTTACACAAAATCTATGTCTGATCAGTTGAACGATACTAATACCTCTCCCAACGAAGTTACAGAACCGCTGCGCCGTGCGATTGGTGAGCGTTATCTGACTTATGCGTTATCGACCATCATGCACCGCGCGTTGCCTGATGCCCGCGATGGGCTGAAACCTGTACATCGACGAATTTTATATGCGATGCGTGAGTTGAAACTTAACGCCAGTGGTGGATTTAGAAAATCGGCCAAAATCTCTGGCGATGTAATGGGCAACTATCATCCACACGGTGATGCTGCGATCTATGACGCGATGGCTCGACTGGCGCAGGACTTCAACGTGCGTTATCCTTTGGTAGATGGCCAGGGAAATTTTGGCAATATTGATGGTGATAACCCTGCTGCAGCCCGGTATACAGAGGCTCGTATGACCATCATAGCCGAGGCCTTGCTTGATGGATTATCGGAAAATGCTGTTGATTTCCGAGAAAATTATGATGGTACTCTAACCGAACCGATAGTGTTGCCGGCGACCTTTCCAAACCTCCTTGCCAATGGCAGCAGCGGCATTGCTGTTGGTATGGCAACCAACATTCCACCGCACAATATTTCAGAACTGATTGATGCTTGTTTACATTTGATCCAAACTCCAAATGCACATGACGATACCTTATTGAAATATGTGAAGGGCCCCGATTTTCCAACAGGCGGCATTCTCGTAGAGCCGTCAGAAAATATAGCACAGGCTTATCGTACTGGCCGCGGCTCGTTTCGCTTGCGCTGCAAATGGGAGATTGAGGATTTGGGCCGGGGGCTGTGGCAAATCGTGGTTACAGAGATTCCCTATCAGGTGCAGAAGTCAAAACTGATTGAAAAGCTGGCTGAGGTTATTCAGACTAAAAAAATACCAATTCTAGGTGATGTACGGGACGAATCTGCAGAAGACTTGCGGGTTGTTTTGGAACCACGAAGCAAAAATGTGGATCCTGAATTACTGATGGGTATGCTGTATCGCAGCAGTGATCTGGAGCTCCGGTTCAGCTTAAATATGAATGTTTTGATAGATGGCTTAACTCCAAAAGTATGCAGCATGAAAGAAGTATTACGTGCTTTCTTGGATCACCGCCAAGAGGTTCTTATCCGCCGCTCTGCGCATCGTCTGTCAAAGATTGATCACCGATTGGAAGTGTTGGAGGGCTTTATCCTGGCCTTCCTTAATTTAGATCGTGTGATCGATATTATTCGTTATGACAATGAACCAAAAACTGCGCTGATGTTTGAAGAGTGGCTGCGTGATCATCCGCGGGCCATGGCAGAAAGTGATTATGTCGGTCCACTGACTTATCGTAAGGTTGAAGAAGGTCAAGAAGAGCTGAGCGACGTACAAGCCGAAGCCATTTTGAATATGCGTCTTCGAAGTCTACGGCGTTTGGAGGAAATGGAGCTACGCCGTGAGCGTGATGAGTTACAACAGGAACGCGCCAATCTTGATGACTTGATCGCTGACAACGGCCTGCAATGGGCCAAAATTAGTGAGCAATTGAGGGCTACGCGCAAGGCGTTTGGCAAAGACTATGCCGGTGGTGCGCGCCGCACTACTTTTGCTATTGCGGGTGAAGTGGAAGAAGTGCCCTTAGAGGCGATGATTGAGCGTGAGCCGGTTACCGTCGTCTGTTCTAAAATGGGTTGGCTCCGCGCTATGTCTGGTCATTTGGCACTTGAAAAATCGTTGAAATACAAGGATGGCGACGAAGCAAGATTTGTTTTTCACGCCGAAACTACTGATAAATTGATTGTATTCGGTAGTAATGGCCGTTTTTACACTCTGGTGGCTGACAACCTGCCGGGTGGACGTGGTATGGGCGAACCTCTTCGTCTTATGGTGGATCTGCCCAATGATGTCGAGATCGTTGATTTTTTCATCCATGATCCAGCTGTTAAACGTCTGGTAGCCTCAACGGCAGGAGATGGTTTTATTGTAGCCGAATCTGAAATTGTGGCGCAAACGCGCAGTGGTCGGCAGGTTTTGAATGTGAAGGGAGATGTGAAAGCTCTGCTGGCGCATCCTGTGACTGGTGACCATGTGGCCTGCGTTGGCGAGAACCGCAAAGTTTTGGTATTTGCCCTTGATGAACTGCCCGAAATGGGCCGTGGCAAAGGTGTTCGGTTGCAAAAATACAAGGATGGTGGTCTCTCAGATTCCACCACCTTTGTGATGGAGGACGGCCTGGCTTGGAAAGACCCCGCTGGACGCAGACGCACTGTTGAACAAGCTGAGCTTTCGGAATGGACTGGAAAACGCGCTGGCGCAGGCCGCATGGCACCCCGCGGTTTCCCACGAGACAATCGTTTCTCAAAGTGGTGATGACAAGCCACTAGGTTAGATTAACGCATAATATTTTTGTGTTAGATTTGGTTTCGAATTTTCTGCGTCCAAAATTTTCACTTTGTCTGTTGGCGCAGCAAGCGATGGGCTTGGTAGATTCTCCAAATTAAAATTCAATGGCATCAGATTTCAGGACTGTCGCACAATGGCCTTGATTTTTACGTAAAGGTCCACTAGTTGCGCTGCCATATTGTAATCCTGGGCCACCGGCCCTTTTCACACAAGGTTGCCTCCCATGGCCAAAGCAAAGTTTGAACGTTTAAAACCAC
>TARA_B110000259_G_scaffold106790_1_pt1 | contig 12210 bp, 8 predicted proteins | sample TARA_B110000259 | Tara Oceans TARA_B110000259 (sample SAMEA4397649) | marine metagenome | biome: Polar Biome; feature: [SRF] surface water layer (ENVO:00010504); material: water (ENVO:00002006), including particulate matter (ENVO:01000060) such as... | depth 5 m | reverse complement strand
TTTTAAGATACTTTCCTGCAACGGTAAATAAAGTAGGCTTTTGTCACATTATTTAATAATGTACAAACAGCTGCTTCAATTGTTTTTTTTCTGATAATGGTAATAAAACACATACTTTAACCTTATCACCAAATTTTTGTTCTATGATCTGTCCCTCACATTTATTGAGTTGATATTCCAAACTTTGAAGGTCACTATATTCAATCACCATTTCGATCTCTGTCATCTCAACCCAAGGAACTAATTGGGCAGCGTCAATTGTCATCTTAGCTGCATTTCCATACGCACGAGTTAAGCCACCTGTACCAAGTTTTACCCCACCAAAATAGCGTATGACACCGACCACTACATTGATTATATTCTGACCCTGAAGGGGAGCCAGAATGGGCCTACCTGCTGTGCCTGAGGGCTCTCCGGCATCATGACAGCGCTCACTAATAAAACCATCCGGCAGACGAGTACGCCAAGCAAAAGCTAAATGATTAGCATTAGGATGATGCTGTGCTAATTTATTTAACTGTTGAAGAGCTTGTTTTTGACTGTTGCAGGGGTATATAGCGCCAATAAAACGTGATTTATTTATTTCAAATTCTGCTGATTGATGATCTTTTGGTATCTGCTGCTCATTATTCATAATAATCATTTTATAAGCTTAAGAAGAAATTTAATACCTTACTATTGAATATGAGGTTTATTGCTCAAGTTGGCCCCCGAAAGTATTGCGGCTATGGAATTTTAAGTTGATGAAGTTCTACAAATAACTGAGTATTCTTACTGTTTTTTATTCTCCCTAAAGAAAAGGGCTCATTAAGTCATAGCATCCTGTAACATGATGTCTGTGATAATTTTTTAAAACAAATATTTGAAGGTACGATATGGAAAATATTTCTCAGTTATTGATTAACTACTGGTGGTTAGGGCTACTTTTACTTGGTTTAGTTATGTTTTTATCTTTTAAAAAAATGGCTAAAACTTTTGGTGGCGATGCAATCGAGATCAAGGCTGACCAAGTGGTCAAGCTTATCGAAGAGAATCAGGTAACCATGATTGATCTTGCTGAAAAAACAACCTTTGAAAAAGGGCATATTCCTGGTGCAGTGAATATGCCAGGAATAACTTTTATTGATGGTTCGGTTGGGGAACTTGACGATAAAACAAAACCTGTTATTTTGATTCCCATGAAAGGACTGATTCCTATGCCAGTTATTGAATATTTAAACAACGCAGGTGTTACAGAAGTTTATATATTTAAAGGTGGGCTCAAAGAGTGGAAGGATACTGGTCTGCCTCTGTAGCAATAACGAAGCTCAAAGGAATAAACACCTTAACGTTAAAGTTTTTCATTATTATCAATTGAGAGTTAGACAGTTTATTTTTTTCATTATTAAACTGCCTGCTCTGCTATGATCATGGCTTTTTCTACCGCGACTTTTCTTCATGGCACAAGCCTTATTTTCTTCCCTTTCACTTTCTAAAGCCCAACTCGCTAATTTAACCTCGTTGGGTTATCACAGCATGACGCCTATTCAAGCGCAGAGTTTACCTGCCATTCTTCAAGGGAAAGATGTTATTGCCAAAGCCAAGACCGGCAGTGGTAAGACGGCAGCCTTTGGTTTGGGACTTTTGAATAAGCTTAACCCTCGTTTCTTTGGTGTACAGGTTTTAGTACTTTGCCCAACACGTGAATTGGCAGATCAAGTTGGTAAAGAAATTCGCCGTTTAGCACGAGCAACCTCTAACATTAAGTTAGTTCTTTTGTGTGGGGGAAAGCCTTTTGGGCCTCAAGTTGGATCCTTAGCGCATGGTGCACACATTGTTGTTGGCACACCGGGTAGGATCCAAGATCATCTTCGTAAATCGACATTAAAGTTAGATGGCTTAACAACTCTAGTATTAGATGAAGCTGATCGGATGTTGGACATGGGGTTTATTGATGTGATGCAGGACATTATTGATCAAACGCCATCATCACGACAGACCTTATTATTCTCTGCTACATACCCTGATACGATCCAACAAATAAGTCGCCGTTTTCAAAAAAAACCGCTAATGGTTACGGTAGAGTCTGGTCACCAGCCCAGTGTTATTGAACAGTTATTTTATGAGGTCAAAAAACATGAGCGTAATGATAGTTTATTAGCCTTATTTGAACATTATAAGCCTGAGTCAACGGTTGTCTTTTGTCATACCAAGAAACAATGTGATGAAGTTGCTGTGTGGTTACGTGATCATGACATCGAAGCCCTCGCCATTCATGGTGATTTAGAACAGCGTGAACGCGATCAAGTTTTGGTTAGATTCGCTAATAATAGCTGTTCAGTATTAGTAGCTACTGATGTGGCATCTCGTGGTCTAGATATTAAATTACTACAAGCAGTAATTAATTATGAGCTACCACGTGATCCGGATACCTATGTGCATAGGATCGGTCGTACTGGGCGTGCTGGTGAAAAGGGCATTGCACTTAGCTTATTTACAGAAGCTGAACAGATTAGAGTTAAAGCTATTGCTAGCTATCAAAAGAAGCCTAGTATTATTGACGTGCCCGAGTCATTAGATCGTGATTTGAGTTTCAAGTTGCAACCTAAAATGGTCACTGTTCAACTGGATTCTGGCCGTAAAGATAAATTGAGGCCAGGTGATATTCTAGGTGCATTGACGGGTGAGGCTGGGTTGATAGGAAGTCAAATAGGAAAAATTGATATTTTCGATATGTCGAGTTATGTCGCTATCGAACGGTCAGCTTTGAGACAAGCGATGAATTATTTGTCGGAAGGTAAAGTAAAAGGGCGGTCTATACGCGCTCGTAAAGTTAGTTAAGATTCGAGGTAGTCATTTGTCAGAGTCAACATTTTCAATCGGGCAGCGCTGGATTAGTAACAGTGAGGCAGAGTTAGGACTTGGTATTGTTAAAGAAGAATTGGGTAGAAGAGTGCTCATTAGTTTTCCAGCTGCCGAGGAAGAACGAACTTATGCTGCAGACAATGCGCCATTAAGTCGTGTTATCTACCCCATAGGCGACACGGTTAGTACTGAGGAAGCACTGAAATTCACTATTACTGCACAGCACGAATTAAATAGTTGCATTATCTATCATGGAAAAGATGAAGAGGGACAAGAGGTCAGTATTCATGAACTTGATTTAAGTAGTAGAGTTCAATTTAGTAAACCCCAAGATCGTTTATTCGCTGGCCAGATCGATAAAAACCGTCAATTTGAGCTACGGACAGAAGCTCTATCGCATCAACATCGTTTAGCGCAATCTTCAGTTTTTGGCTTAATGGGACCACGAGTACAGTTATTACCACATCAAATTTATATTGCCCATCAAGTCGCACAGCGCCATGCTCCACGAGTTTTATTAGCAGATGAAGTGGGCTTGGGGAAAACTATTGAGGCAGGCTTGATTGCCCATCATCAATTACTGACTGGTAGAGCAGAAAGAATATTTATCATTGTCCCTGATAGTCTGGTGCATCAGTGGTTGATAGAATTATTACGTCGATTTAATTTGCACTTTTCAATTATGGATCATGAACGTTTTGATGCAATAACTGAAGCTAATGAAGGTAATCCTTTTGACACTGAACAGTTGGTGTTGTGCCACTTATCAATGTTAGTAGATAGCCCTGATATTTATAAGCAAGCTTGTGCTTCTAAGTGGGATCTAATGATTGTCGATGAAGCGCATCATTTACAATGGTCGGAGAAAGATACTAGTGCAGAATATCTTTGTATTGAAGGTTTAGCAGCTGAAGTTGCTGGTTTATTATTATTGACAGCAACGCCTGAACAATTAGGTGTTGAAAGTCATTTTGCACGATTACGTTTATTGGATCCTGAACGCTATTATGATCTAGCTGAGTTTCGACGTCAGGAAAAAGCTTATCAGCCAGTTAGTGAATTAGTGACATCACTATTAAACTTTAATTCTGCTTCTGATATGACCGGGGTTACAAAAGATATAACAAATTATCTTGGTACAAAAGCCTTATCTTCTTTGATAGAAACAGATCAATTTACAGAGGAAAGAGATCGTGTAGTTCATACTTTATTGGACCTGCATGGTACTGGTCGTCTTTTATTTAGGAATACACGTGAAGTTGTAAGCGGTTTTCCTTCAAGACTTTTGCATACACATGCATTAAGTGAAACAGTAAAGACTGATATTGAAGCTAGTAATGATAATTTATTATCTTTACTACAGCCTGAAAGGTTATTAGGTGATAACTGGTTCGAATCAGACAGTCGTGTTGCTTGGCTCGTGAGTTGGTTAACCGATAATAGACAAGAGAAAGTGTTAGTAATTTGTGCTGAATCTTCAACAGCTCAAGATTTAGAGCAATACATACGTATGCAGCATGGTAAACGTAGTGCAGTATTTCACGAGGGCTTATCACTAATCAATCGTGATCGAGCTGCGGCGTATTTTGCTGACGAAGAAGAGGGTGCTCAAGTCCTTATCTGCTCTGAAATTGGTAGTGAAGGTCGTAATTTCCAGTTTTCACATCAATTGGTGCTATTTGACTTACCGTTAAATCCTGACTTACTAGAACAGCGTATAGGCCGGTTAGATAGAATTGGTCAACAACAAGATGTAAATATTCATGTTCCCTATTATAAGAATTCAGCTCAGGCTGTTTTATTACGCTGGTTTCACGAAGGTATAAATTCTTTTGAACGTGTTTTTTCAGCAGGTGGAACTATATACAATCAAGTTGAGAAAGATCTGGAGATCTGTTTGAGAGATCCTACTAACGATGAGTTATCATCGGTTTTGATTATTAAAACAGCTCAATTGGCAGAGTTAGCAAGAGTTACTCTTGAAAACGGTCGTAATCGCTTATTAGAATTAAATTCTTGCCAACACCCCGTTGCTAATGAATTGATAGCAGACTTAGAAAGTGAGAGCCAAAGCAACGAGCTGGCATCCTTTATGGATAAGATCTTTGATGAATACGGAATAGAACAAGAAGTGCATAGCACTGATAGCGTCATTTTAAGACCCGGTGTTGAAATGCTTGACCACCATTTCCCAAGCTTGCCTGAAGAGGGGATAACAGCCACTTATAAACGACACCGTGGCCTGTATAGAGAAGACATGGCCTTTTTAACTTGGGAACATCCGATGGTCATCGGCTGTCTTGATATGATAACAAGCAGTAATCTTGGTAACACCGCATTCTGTACACTCGACTTTGGAGAGCTTGATGAGGGAAGTTTATTGCTTGAAGCTATTTTCAAAATTAGCGTGCCGGCTCCTAAAGTTTTGCAAGTAGGACGTTACATATCGACATCGTATATTCGTGTTGTTGCTGATACTGAGGGTCATGATCTCAACACAATATTGAACGAGGAGACATTTAATCAATGTGTGGGACGCATACCAAAAATCACTAAACAAGCATTAGTGAAACAAGCTCGTCCGATCATCACAAAACTTGTATCACATGCAATAGCATTAGCTGGGAAGCAACAAGAAACAATAATTACTGATGCGCTTGCCAGCATGAACGAGTCCATTATTCCGGAACATGAAAGGTTAAAGAAGTTATCTAGAGTAAATAAAGCTATTAGGCCTGAAGAACTCGAGCACTTTAGTGTCACGCATGCATCGCTTGTAGAGTCATTATCATCGGCACAACTCGTGCTTGATGCTGTCCGCGTTGCTATAGTGTCCAAAGCTTAAGTGAGAAGCATTGTGAAAATTATTAAAAATAAACAATGTTGGTTATATTCATATATTGATGCATTCTATATGAACCTGTGACTATGTTTTAGGTAATAATTAAACCGTAAGCTGTTATTTGCAGTAGAATTTATTATATTGATCTGCTGTAATGTTAGGAGATAAAAGTTGTTGAAACGTTTGCTACTGCCCTTTGGTATTCTATCTGTTGCGATAGCAGTTTTTATGATGCTGAGTTTCTCGAAACCTGAAAAAATAACACTTGAGCGCCCAGAAAAAATTTGGCGTGTAAAAACTATACCCGTAAAATTTGAACAGATATCTCCGGAAGTTACCGTATATGGACGTGTTGAAACACCTCGCAGGGCTTCATTAAATGCAGCAATCTCCGCTGATCTAACAAAAATTAATGTCCTTGAGGGAGCTAGTGTCTCCAAAGGTGACGTGTTGCTAACTCTAGATAGCAGCGATGCGGATTTATTACTAAATCAACGTGAAGCTGATTTAGCTGAGGTCAATGCACTTATTTCCAGTGAAGAGTCACGATATAAGCGTGATAAAAGTTTATTGTCTAATGAGAAATTGCTCTTAACACTCACTGAAAAAGTAGTGACCAGAGCAAAAAAATTAGATGAAGCGCGCTTAGTAACTCGTTCATCTTTAGATGAGGCAGTAGCTAATCAACAACGCCAGCTCGTAACATTAAAACGTTTACAATATGATGTTGATGAACATACTACACGTCTAGAGGGCTTAAAAGCTCGCCAATCAGGTGCTGGAGCAATGTTACAACAAGCCAAGCTGGACGTGGGCCGAACTGTTATAAGGTCTCCTTTTAATGGACGCATAGCTAATTTGAATGTTTCTATCGGCGATAGGGTGCGTGTCGGTGACAGTTTGTTATCAGTATATGATCTTGACGAACTAGAAGTTAGAGCGCAAATTCCAGGCCGACATCTTAAACAGGTTCGTAATGGTTTGAGGCAGGGGCAGGCTGCTAAAGCAAAGGCTGTGCTTGATGGAAACTTATTATTATTTGAATTAACACGCTTGTCAGGAGAAACACGACAGGATAGTGGGGGTATTGATGGTTTATTTAGCTTAGCCGGGGATAACCATACATTAGCTCTAGGTACATTTTTAGAATTGTCTTTATCATTAGAAGCACAAAAGAATGTAATTGTTGTTCCCTTTAATGCTTTGTATGGGCTAAATCGTGTTTATCGTATTAAAAATGGGTATTTAGAATCTGTCAAAATCTCTCGTGTTGGTGAATTTCAAGATAGTAATGGCCAAACTCAGCTGTTAATACGAAGTGAAGTTTTACGTGAAAACGATGAAGTAGTGGTAACACAACTGCCTAATGCTATCACCGGCTTACGTGTAAAGGCGCTAAATGATTAAGCATAAGTCTGATTTCATTGGCTTATTTGCTCAACATAAAGTTGCAGCTAACTTATTAATGTTGATGCTGTTATTGGCTGGTCTAGCCTCACTGACCAAGTTAAATACTCAGTTTTTCCCAAACTTTATCTTGGATAGAATTACAGTTCAAGTTGAATGGCGTGGTGCCAGTTCTGAGGATATTGAAGAGGCAATTTCTTCTCGTATAGAACAAGAGTTGCGAACTATTGATTATGTGAAAAAAATGACCTCTACCTCATCTTCTGGTAGTTCTGTTGTCAGCCTTAAGTTTGAAGAGGGCACTGAGATGGGTGCTGCTTTAGATCAGGTTAAAGAGCAGATTTCCCAATTACGAAACTTACCTAGCGATGCAGAAATACCCAAGGTCAGCTTGGTTACTCGTTATGAACCTATCGCACGCTTACTAATTACTACTGAAGGCGATTTAGAGGAACTTCGATACTTTATTCATGAGGCAGAACAGCAATTATTAAACCGTGGCATTTCTCGTGTCTCTGTTACGGGTTTACCCGAAGAAGAGATGGCTATTCAATTGTCTACTCAAAAGCTCGAGTCACTTGGCCTAGACCTAAATGATATCGGCGATCGGATTTCTGAATTGAGTAGGGATTTGCCTGCTGGTGAAATTGGTAATGCCGATACCGCGCGAACATTACGAAGCCTTGACCAGCGCCGTGATGCTGATGCATTTTCTCAATTACCTCTGAAAATAGATTATTCTGGTCGTTTAGTACTGCTTGATGATGTGGCAGATATTGAACGAAGACCAATGAGTAACCAAGTTAGTTTACTTTATAAAAATAAACCTGCTGTTGAAATACGCTTACAAAGAACAGAAAGTGCAGACTCTCTTGAGTCTGCAAAGATCCTAGAGGACTGGGTCACCGCAACAACACCAAACCTACCAAAAGGGGTGACATTAGAAGTATATGATGCGAGTTGGAAACTAATTGCTGAAAGAATGAACTTGCTACTCACCAATGGTCTTGGTGGCTTAATATTAGTTATCGGGATATTGTTTTTATTTTTGCATGGCAGGGTCGCAATTTGGGTTGCAGTAGGGATCCCTATTTCTTTTATGGCCACCTTATTCATAATGTACCTATTCGGCGGGTCAATTAATATGATCAGCCTGTTTGGCTTAATTATGGCATTGGGTATTATTGTTGATGATGCCATTGTAGTTGGTGAAGATGCGCTTGCCCATTATCAGTTAGGAGAAAAGCCTTTGATGGCTGCAGAAGGGGGAGCAAGACGTATGTTAGCTCCTGTAATTGCTTCTTCTTTAACAACAATTTCCTCTTTTTTACCCTTGATGCTCATCGGCGGTACTATTGGAAATATTTTGTTTGATATTCCCTTTGTTGTTGTCTGTGTAATTGTAGCTTCTTTATTTGAGAGCTTTTTGATTCTTCCAGGACATTTACGCCAAGCTTTTCATAAGATTCACCACCAAAAACCATCGGCCCGACGTCAACTACTAGATAGTAAATTTAACACATTGAGGGATGATTATTTTCGACCCTTAGTTACTAAAGCAGTGGAGTATAGGGGTACGACTATTGCAGCAACTTTGGGCTTATTAATTATTTGTATTGGCCTATTGGTTGGTGGTCGTATTTCCTTCACGTTCTTTCCCTCACCAGAAGGTCCAAAAATATACGCTAATGCACGTTTTACAGCAGGAACACCCTCTGATGTTGTCGCTGATTTCTTAAAGGATCTAAATCGTTCACTGGATGAAACTGAAGACGCATTGGGGGGCGAACTCATTGTTTTAGACGTGACACGCTTAGGTAGTGCAAGTACTTCGGGTGGGGCTTCAAATCAAACGGCAGAACGATACGGTTCTATTCAAGTAGAAATGATATCACCTGATCTACGTGATGTGCGAAATAAAGAGTTTATGCGAGAGTGGAAGCAGCGTACTGTATTACCAGCAGGAATAGAAACCTTTACTATTTCTGAGTCACGAACAGGCCCACCGGGTTCTGATTTAGATATACGTTTAACTGGTGCTTCAGCTGATATTTTAAAACAAGCTGGACAGGATGTGGCCGAGGCATTAAAGCAACTACCCGGCATAAATGCTATCGAAGATGACATGCCTTACGGGCAAGAACAATTAATTTATAAAGTTAAAGGGCAGGGTGAGGTCTTAGGTCTAACAGTTAATAATGTTGGGAGACAATTACGCGCTGCTTTTGACGGACGGTTAGTGCAAATTTTCCAAGATGGTGATGATGAGGTTGAAGTCCGTGTCATGTTACCGGATAGGGAGCGAAATACACTAGGCTCGTTAGAAAGCTTTATGATTCGATTACCACAAGGTGGAAGTGTCCCGTTGTCATCTGTTGTTGAGTTTGAAGCTCGCCGAGGTTTTGATGTATTACGGCATACTGATAGCCAATTAGCGATTCATATTACTGCAAATGTTGATCCGGAGTTAAATAACGCCAATGAAATTATTGCAGACTTCAAGAAGAATTTATTGCCAGAACTATCACAACGTTATGGTGTAAATGGAGGCTTCGAGGGTCGTGCAGAAGATCAGGCTGAGACAATTAGTGAAATGAAACAAGGCTTAGTGTTAGCATTTGTTTTAATTTATTTGATTCTAACATGGGTTTTTTCATCCTACGGTTGGCCATTAGTAGTTATGGCCGCGATTCCATTTGGATTAATAGGTGCTTTATTCGGCCATGCGTTGATGGGTATTGATTTAACAATTTTATCTTTATTTGGTATTTTTGGCTTGTCAGGTATTGTCGTTAATGATTCGATAATTCTAGTAACATTTTTTAAACAGCAACGCGAAAAGGGCATCGAAACAACAGAGGCCATTATTACTGCTGCCACTCATCGCTTAAGGGCGGTATTATTAACTTCTATGACTACTATTGGTGGTTTAACACCTTTGTTATTTGAAACATCACGCCAAGCCCAATTTTTGATACCAATGGCAGTTTCCATATCCTTTGGATTAATGTTTGCGACAGTTTTAGTTTTATTGGTTATTCCGGCCTTGTTGTCAGTACATGAAAGTATTGCTGGTAAATTTATGGATCGTAGTATGGTCAAGCGAGAAGTGTTGTGAAATATTAAAACGATACTACAACAATGTTAATTTATTTTCTGAATAACATCGAGTTACACTTTTTAGCTAGGCTCTTGTTAGGACCTAGCGTCATTATCAAACTGGTTTTTTGTAGATGCTAACCGCCCTCATTCAAATGTCGCTGCTTATTGCCTGCGGTAGTTTATGGAAATATTATGCGCCTTCGCATATTTCGCCATTAGCTCATCGGCGAGCACTAACTGATATTGTCTTTTATATCTTCTTACCTGCTATGGTTTTGAATGTTATTTGGGATGCACCCCTAAATCAATCTTCATTATTTATTTCTTTCCTAGCGGCCTGTGGTGTTTTAAGTGGATTACTAGTTACTTGGTTTGTTTTAAAGGGACTAAATTGTAGCAATGAACAGAGAGGTGTTTTGTTATTGGCCTCATCTTTTCCTAATGCTACTTACTTAGGTCTACCCGTATTAGAGCAAGTGATTGGCCCTAGCGCAAGAGCAACGGTATTGCAATATGATTTGTTCGCCTGTACTCCAATTTTATTATCCGTCGGTATGTTAATTGCCCGTTATTATGGTGATAATAAAACTGATGTTCATCCTATTAAAGAATTAGTTAAAGTCGCGCCACTCTGGGCTGTAGCTTTAGGGGTTACTTTTAATCTTGGTGGGCTAGAGCAACCCAGTTTTATTCACAATGGGCTGTCGACACTTTCTGGAGCTGTAGTACCTTTAATGCTAATCGTTTTAGGTATGAGTATTCAATGGAAAAGCATACACATTCGTTTCATTTCCTTGCTACTCCCCATTATTGCTACATCTCTACTTATTGTCCCTTTGGTGGTACTAGGCTTAAGTCATTCTATTGGGTTGGAAATTATTTTAATCAATCAAGTCGTTATCGTGGCTGCAATGCCTACTATGATTTTTGGTATTGTAATCAGTGAACGATATCATCTTGATACAGAGCTTTATGCGGCTGCTGTGACAGTCACTACTTTATTTAGTCTGATCACTTTACCAGTGTGGTTTTACTTTTTATCTAGATGATTGGACCAAGAAAGATTGTTTTTATTGATGGCGGTTTTCAACAAAGACATAGCTTGTGCTATCTGATCGGTATCGCCACGAAGGCTAAACTCTATATGTGGAGTTTTACCGAGATGAGGCAAACTAGAAAGCCGTAATAATGGGTAATCTTTGTCTATTTTGGTCATGACGGGGAGCAGGTCGGATTCTCTGCCATTAAGAACATATATAATCTGTTCGTCTTGTGGTGCTGTATCTTTCAAGTTCGGATAATGATTGTCTAGTACCCACTGAATCATTGGCCAAGACATTTCTGGAAAACCAGGCATAAAGTGATGGTTGCTAAATGAAAACCCAGGAACTCGATTAATGGTGTTAGGAATAATACGACTACCGAAAGGCAAATATCCCATTAAGATACGGTTTGGATAGGCATGTTCACCAAACTGATTTTCAATTTCGGATACGGCTTCCGGATGGGGGTATAAATCAACATCATTTACTTTAGCTACGGCTTGTCTTGTTCTATCATCTGGTGTTGCACCTATCCCACCAAAACTGAAGACCAGATCATCAGTAGCCAAACTAAAAGCTAGAAAACGTTCTAATTGTTCTTGTTCATCTCCCACTATAATAGTCCAGCTTAACTCAAGGCCTCGCTCGGCTAAAACAGATTGTAAATGATTGAAGTGTTGATCCTGGCGTTTACCTGACAATAATTCATCACCGATAATAAGTGCACCAATATTCATTATGAAGCCTTAGGGTTTTTAGTTGTAACATCTACTCTATTTCGCATAAAGTCAGCAGTTTGGGAAAATGATGCCATCAATTGTTCAGCAAGCACTAAATCGAGAACCATTTTAGATAAAGCTTGCGCCATACAATATAGCCATTGAGCGCTTTCTTCTATACCAATTGAAAAAGGTAAGTAACGTTCTCGCAATTTAGGATGACCATGCTTGTCAGTATACAGTGATGGAGTTC
>TARA_B110000259_G_scaffold115183_2_pt1 | contig 12212 bp, 9 predicted proteins | sample TARA_B110000259 | Tara Oceans TARA_B110000259 (sample SAMEA4397649) | marine metagenome | biome: Polar Biome; feature: [SRF] surface water layer (ENVO:00010504); material: water (ENVO:00002006), including particulate matter (ENVO:01000060) such as... | depth 5 m | reverse complement strand
GTCGTCGTCGTCGTCGTCGTCGTCGTCGTCGTGGTCGTCGTCGTCGTGGTGGTCGTCGTCGTCGTCTTTTCTTTTTTCGTCTTCTTCGGTTTCGTCGTCGTCCACGAAAAAAACCACGCTCGTCTTCCCGTTTGTTATTAACTCACCTGGCGCGTTGGGGTTGCACTTTATGACTGTTTGCCTATCAACGTACGACTCGGTTGGCGTCGTGCCAATGAACACGGGCGTGTCACCGGTGTTCGTTTCGTCGAGCAAGTCCCACACGCACACGCGTTGCGGCGTCGCGGATGTTGATTCCGATTTTGTTTTTGTTTTTGAATCCACTTTTTCGTTTTCCTCAAAAGAAACATCCTCCAGCGCCGCGAACCACCGGCCGCACGGGGTTAAATCCGCGCCCGCGATTCCAGATCCTCGTTTTCCGAAACAGTCGTTGATGACTCGCTTCGGTTGCCCTTTTTCGATGTCCCACACGATGACCTGCGCGTCCGGGCCCGCGCACGCGGTGATCACCACGCGCCGGTCATCGCTCGCCAGCAAACTTCGAATGGGATTCAAATGGCCTTGCAGGAAAAGTTGCGTGCCGGTTTTCTCCGGATCGTTTGACTCGTTTGCCTCCGTGTAAACAACCAGCGTGTGCGATGCGACGAAGGCCAATTTCGTAACGCCGTCGTCCAAAGACAGGTTTATCACCCCGTTCGGAAGCGTGCTCGAGAAACCGTGGGTCCAGTCCAGGGACTGCGGGCGGGAGACAGGAGGGGGAGGTGAGTCTCTTGATTCGGGAACTTTGGAACGACCAAAACAGGCATTCATTCGTCGGAGACGCCAAATCGAAGGAGCACTTGGAACGGGGTCGTACCAGCGCATGCGCCATCGCGCGCGGTGGGTAGGAAGCACGTTTCCCGGCAACCCACGCACGGCGAAACCAGAGACCCGCGCGCCGTGCGCGTGTTCTGGACACGTACAGCGTCGCGGCCTGTGGAGACCAGGCAACGGCTTCACAGTTCTCACACACCAGTTTCGGTGGACGACCAGAAAATTATTTGGAGTCAATAAAAACACCTCACGTCGCGTCGGTGTTTTCACTTTCCCGACGGTGGCGAAGGGGGACGTCGCCATGCCCCCCTTTGCCGACATCTACGCCACAGCGGCGAGGCTGGTGTGTTTCGGTTTCGACGGCCTAGAGATGAACTCTCACTGCGAGCGCATGATCGACTCTGGGTGCGGCGCTGTTATTATTTTTTCACGGAACATCTCGTCCCCACATCAAGTCGCCACGCTGTGCGCGTCCATGAAACGCCGAGCCCACCCCCGCAAGCTTTTGGTGATGGTGGACCAGGAAGGCGGCCGGGTGGCGCGGTTCAGTGAGAACAACCACTTCACGCAGATACCTTCCGCGCAAGACGTGGGGAACGCGTTGGATCCGGTGGTCGCCGCGCAAACAACGGGCGACGTCATCGGCAAAGAGCTTCGGGCGGTGAACGTGGACATGACCTTAGCGCCCGTGGTGGACGTGAACACCAACCCTTTGAATATCGTGATAGGTGACCGAAGCTTCGGCAGTGACACAAACACAGTCGGTGAAGTAGCATCCGCGTTCATTCGCGCACTCCAGAAAAAAGGCGTCGCCGCGTGCGCGAAGCACTGGCCGGGGCACGGCGACAGCGCCGGGGACTCGCACGACTCGTTGCCCACGATTGCGCACACGTACGAACGCCTCCGCGCTGTGGAGATTCCCCCGTTCCTGGACGCCATCGCGGCTGGAGTAGCGTCAATTTTAGTGGCACACCTCGTGGTGCCGGGGATGGAACACGGGGCTGGGGATACTGCTGCTAATACTAAAGGCGGGGATGAAAAAAACGGACCGACGCTCCCGCCAGCGTCGTGCTCGCGAAGCGTGGTGGGCGCGCTGCGAAACCGGTTCGGATTTCGGAACGTAATAATGTCCGACGACATGGAGATGGGCGCGCTCCTTTCTTTGCCCGGTGGAGTAGGAAGTTGTGCCGTGGACGGCCTACTCGCGGGGGTTGATTTGTGTCTGGTGTGCCACTCAGAGGAACCGCAACGCGAAGTAATCGCCGCGCTCGCCGGCGCCATCGCGAAGGACGAGCGCGCGCGGAAAAACGCGGCAGCCGCACACGCGCGCCTGGACGACTTGTGCAAACGGTTCGTGGATGGCGCGGAGACCGCGGAGGCGAAAGCGGAGGCTTTTTCTTTGTCACGGGTCGACGCTGAAGCAATCGTCGGGAAATCGAGTGACCAAGAACGAGTAGAACGCGCGGTGGGAGTCTCGAGGTTGTGACGCGCGAGGCGCTTGATTGGTAATTTGTTGAATGTTAAATTCGTGTTCGAATGTTAACTGTCTTTGTAAAAAGCGTTTGACTACCTTCCACGAAAAACAAATGGTGCAACATGTTGTTTTTTAAGAACCACGTGTGCTCTTACTTACGAGCCTCAGTGCGCGACCCGGCGGGGTGCTGTTTTTTCAAGCGAGCACGTTTTCGGGGCGTCGCGCGGACGGCTCTCGCGCGTTTTTTTTTTCGAAACGAAAAAAGCACGGCGAGGGAGTTTCACCCAGACACGTCGGCGCACAAATTAGTACTCCTCCGCTTCTTCTTCGCCGTCGCCTTCCGCAGACTCGGCGCCGACTTCTTCGTAATCCTTCTCCAGGGCCGCGAGATCTTCACGGGCTTCGGAGAATTCGCCTTCTTCCATGCCTTCGCCGACGTACCAGTGCACGAACGCGCGCTTGGCGTACATCAAGTCGAACTTGTGATCAAGTCGGGAGAACACCTCCGCGATGGCGGTGGAGTTGGAGATCATGCACACGGCGCGCTGCACCTTGGCGAGATCGCCGCCCGGTACCACGGTGGGGGGCTGGTAGTTGATACCGCACTTGAAACCAGTAGGGCACCAGTCCACGAACTGGATGGTGCGCTTGGTCTTGATCGTCGCGACGGCGGCGTTGACGTCCTTGGGGACGACGTCGCCGCGGTACATCAAACAGCACGCCATGTACTTGCCGTGGCGGGGGTCGCACTTGGCCATCATGGAGGCGGGCTCGTACGCGGAGTTGGTGATTTCCGCGACGGAGAGCTGCTCGTGGTACGCCTTCTCCGCGGAGATCACGGGGGCGTACGAGGAGAGCATGAAGTGGATCCTGGGGTAGGGCACCAAGTTGGTTTGGAACTCGGTGATGTCGACGTTGAGCGCACCGTCGAAGCGAAGCGACGTGGTGAGGGAAGACACGACCTGGCCGACCAAGCGGTTGAGGTTGGTGTAGGTGGGGCGCTCGATGTCGAGGGACCTGCGGCAGATGTCGTAGATAGCTTCGTTGTCGAGCATGACGGCGACGTCGGTGTGTTCCAACAGCGAGTGCGTGGACAACACGGAGTTGTAGGGTTCCACGACGGCGGTGGAGACCTGGGGGGAGGGGTAGATGGTGAACCCGAGCTTGGACTTCTTGCCGTAATCAACGGAGAGGCGTTCGAGGAGCAGGGAACCGAGACCGGAACCGGTACCACCACCGACGGCGTTGAACACCATGAAACCCTGGAGACCAGTGCAGTTGTCCGCGAGCTTGCGCAGGCGGTCGAGGCACAGGTCCACGATTTCCTTACCGATGGTGTAGTGACCACGGGCAAAGTTGTTCGCGGCGTCTTCCTTGCCGCTGATGAGCTGCTCGGGGTGGAAGAGTTGGCGGTAGGTACCGGTGCGGACTTCGTCGATCACGGTGGGTTCGAGATCCAGGAACACGCAGCGGGGGACGTGCTTGCCCGCGCCGGTTTCGGAGAAGAACGTGTTGAACGCGTCGTCGCCGCCGCCGATGGTCTTGTCGGAGGGCATTTGGCCGTCAGGCTGGATGCCGTGCTCGAGGCAGTAAAGCTCCCAGCACGCGTTACCGGTCTGGATGCCGGCCTGGCCGATGTGGATGGAGATGACTTCACGCATGGTAAAGTTGGGGGGTGGGGAAAGACGGCGGTGTTGAGGACCACGCGACTTATTGTGGCGCGGTTACCCCCGCAGATCTTCCAAAAGCGGAATTCAAACGGGGCGTCGCTTCCAAAAGCAGGAGGCCAACCGCTCTATTTGGAGCGGAGTGTTGGATGATTCTTCTTCTCGCTTGCCACCTTGCATGTCGCGTCGATTGCTCGATTCTGAAAGAAAAATCTTCCCATAGGACACCACCACGTCACGTCAGCGTTCCCTCGCGCACTTCGCGCCGCGCACGTCCACGCGCCATGGCGAGCCGCGGCCTTATGTTCGTGGCGTGCCTGGCGCTCGTGTTCAGCGCCGCGAGCGCAAAGGAAGATGTTTCGGACGGGACGATGGTACGTCGACGCCGGGGCACCCGAATCTACTCTGACTCGTTTCTCCCGGGGTTTTTTCAGCGTGGAACGCGTGGCGTGGACGACGCGACATTTGCCGCACTCGTAAGTCATCGGCTTCCACTGACACACCCACCCCCCTTCCCGTCCCCCACCGCAGGTTTACCGACTCGGCTCTTTCGGATGCCACGGCGGCGGCAGAATGGCCGACCAGATGACAATCCCCAATTCGCTGGGGTTCGGAGGAGCGCGCTTCCCGGTTGGCTTTTCCGTCGCAGTGGCGCGTGTTTCCGGAGGTGGCTTTTCCTTTTCAAGACCCGCCGCCGAGGTAGCGCCAGTCTCAACCTCGGTCGCTTTCTCCGAAATGCCCTTCGCCCTCGATGCGCTGTTTCTGCAGCCCGAGTTCGTGACACGGGCGGTGTACTTCTCACAGGTGCCTGGCGGCGGAGGGAACCGCCCGGGGGAGTTTGACGACGTCGTCGACGACGGCGACGATGGCGATGACGACGCGAATTCTGAAAACGCACAAGACGAAGCCGTCTCCGATTTGCATCAAGCCTTCGCGCGCGCCGATTCGGTGATGGACGCGCTGGTTATGTTCCAAGACGGATTTTCTTCCCCGGGATCGAACCGCGGCGGTGGGGAATCTTCCGAAGAACACGCGGAACCACTTGTTCGTGTTGGCGGTATGCGCAAGCACCCGGAAAAAACCGCCGACGCGGTTGCATCGTCGTTCCGGCCAAACGTGGATGGCCAGATGAGTCGAAAAAGAACCGAAAAGCGCCTCAGCCGCGGCGATTCGCGCTTCAACGCCAAACGCCTATTGGTTGGTTTTCTTAGTCTCTGCCTCGTCATCACGGCCGCGACGTTTTGCGCGCAAGCCACGCTTGTTGTCGCGGACCGGGTTTGCCGCGTGCTTTTCGGGGAGGATGAGGAGGACGAGGATGAGGAGCACGAGGATTCCAAACAAACTCCTTTGTTAGTGCTGTACGAAGGAAAAAAGATCAACAACTCGGCGCGCGACTCGGGCGACGACGAAGCGCTTCTGGTGGAGCCGCCGCCTCCGCCGCGCGTGGCGCTGGCTACGCGATGGAGAGCCGCGGTTTTGTAATACGATTGTTTTAACGTGTATCGAATGACTCTAAATACAGTGCTCTAACAGTCACTGCGGACCGCACGCGAAGCCTTTCTTCCGAAAATGAAAAGTCGTTTCAGCGGTGTTGCAGGTGGTTACACCTTTTTTTTCTGTTTTTACCAGCCTTCGGTCCTTCCCACGCCAGTCCTTCCACGCGCGCCTTCCCGCGTTTGGTTCGCCTCGAAGGCCTCGGGCGTTCCACACGAGGATCCGCGATGAGTGGCACCGAGGAAGTCACGCGTGTCGGCGAGCACACGGTTCTTTTGGTGGAGTCGTGTGTCGCGCACGACCAGATCCGAAAAAGAAACCGCGCCTCGAGAGATGGCGCGTCGGCGGTAGTGGTGAAACCGGGGCGTATCGTTCTCGGCGCGGTCGCGGTGTGCGTCGTCCTGGGCCTCGCGAACGGTACGTGACCTGAAACACACACCCCAGCCCTCGAAACCCGGGGGAAACACACCCGCCAAAAAGGCGTCACACACGTCACCGCGCGCCGTCCAAACGGCCGAGGCCCTGGGTCTTTTCCTGGCCCGCACTTCCGAGGGTCTCTTTCTTCTGACCCGGGCGAATCTGACCCCCCCCCTTTCTGTTTGTCGCGGCGCGCAGGACATGCATGGCGGCCTTTTTTCAGTTCGCCAACCGCGCTCGGCCAGGAGCATGACGACGTGTTTACACTCCCTTCGTTTTCCGCGGTCGCGGCGTCGTTTGTTTCGTCTCCTCCTTCGCCACTCAGCGAGGACGTCGGCGCGGGTTTGGGCGACCACTCCAATCAGTGCCCATCCACGTACGCGGCGCGGGCGAAAAACGTGTACACGTACTCCGCACCAACAACCTGCGGCGTGATGATGGTCTGCGCGGGGTCACCCCGAGCCGCATCCACGGTACGTATTGCATTTCCCAAATCCGACGACTGTTTGACCATACAATGCTGACACTTTTCTTTTAGGCGCACTGCACTATCGCGGTAAACGTGATGAACCAAGTTTTGGCGGCGAAAAACGAGCGCGCGGCAGCGTTTGGAACGAGCGTCGGACGCGGCGGCGACCAAACCGCGCGCTTCGCCGGGTACTGGAACTACCACCTGCACGTACGTGTTGTTTTTCCCAGACCTGACACACCGCCCGTTTTACCTCTAACGCCGGTGACTGTTGTCCATACGTCGCGACGTACACGACGTTGACCACTTTTCGCGTAACAATCGCAGGTCGCGTGCCGCGGAGACGTCGAGGGCTGTGAGTTGTTCCGGGGCGTTGATGGGGATTTGGACGAGTTCACGAGGAACATCGAGCAGGTATGGCCTTGCGCGTTTCCCAAATCCGTCAACACACTGTTTGCCGATTGTCCGCCCGTAATTACTCACTCACGCGGTCCGAAAGACTGACACTTTCGGTTATTTCTCGCAGATGGACTTCATGGACGCCAAAACGAAACAGCTCGCGCGGGACGCGATGGGCGAGGTTGAGGCTTCGCGAGACGCGCTCGCGGCGGTGGGGGGGCTCGGGGCGGTGTCGGCGGAGGAAAGCGTGGTGGTGGTGAAGACGCACGAGTTCGACCCGGAGTTGATGCACGCGTGTTCCAAACGTTTGGTGCTGACGTCGTGGAGGGACAAGGAGCAGGTGTTTGACAGCGGTTTGGAGCTGGGGTGGTTCCAACCGCCCAAGGAGGACTCGCGCGCCGGGTTCGACCGCGTTTACGACGCGTGGACCAGGTGGCGCCAGTGCTGGTCAAGCGCGGTGCAGGCGGACCAACAGAACACCGCGGTTCACGACCTGGGGTTCGAATCGCTGAATTCGGAAGACTCGTTCCGAACAGAAGTGCGCGAGTTGACAAAGACGATCGCGAGGGTGTTGGACATCCCGCGCGACGAGCTGGACGTCGACGCCATCGTGGACCGGGCGGTGAAGGAGACCTTTCACCAGGAGCTGAACCCCACCATGACCAACGGGAACTTGCCAAGGGGTGGAGACACGGCTTCTGGAGGTGATGGAACCTCGTCTGAGGATGGGGATTCCGAGACGCGCGCTTTCGACTACGCAAGTGATTTTGGCGAACGCGAAGGCGCGGCGGGTGACACGGGTGACGATTCGGCTGAAGACACGACGGAAGGCACGACGGAAGAGAATACACAAGATACGACGGCGAGCGTTGGGACAAACGACACGGCGAGTTCGGCGACGTCCGGCCGGGCGAGTTGGGAAACAGAAAGCGCGGTGGAAGGCGCTTACCGTGACCCGTTTGCAGAAACCATTTAAAGAAACACAAAACACCGGTAGACGGGGTACGTAGTACGTGCGTTGTGGTTGTATTACTAGCTAGTTACAAATTACGTTCTACTCTTAAGTGGGCACGGTACTCGCTTACTCCCGCCAACGAACCCCAGCGTTGTGGCCCAACAGTCGCGAAAGAACCGAGCTCGACGATTCGCGCACCACCGGTTTCGCCGCCTGTTCCCCCTCTCTAATTGCCGCCGCGACCCCGCCCCCCGTTTCCGGCGCCCACTCCGCCGTATCACGCGCGTCACAGGTTGACAAATGCATGTGCAGGTCCCGGACTAGTTCCGAGAAGCTCAGGCGCTGTTCCATAGGGCCTTCGTTGACCATCTCTTCTTTCGAAAGCGACGCGGACAAAAAGTGACACGCCTTTGCATACCTGCACATGTCGTCATCCGGGTCGTTCGTGGACGTGAACCACACGTCCCGGCCGGTGGTGAGGGCGGCTTCGTAAAAGTGTCCTAAAATCAGCCCGTTCTTTCGCAGCGCATCGTCGGTCATCAAATACGCGTCGCCGACGCCGTCGTTGTACGCGAACCGCGAATCCGGCGCGGGGACGCCAAAGTGAAGCACGCTGGAGAGCTCGATCCGCGTGATGTACGGCCTGTTTTCCAAATACTGTTTCATCTGCGCAATCGCAGCCTGGATGTGCGGGATGCTTTTGAACGTGTCGTTCAAGTTGTCACCGGCTCGGATGTGCACGACGAGCGTCGCGTGATCCGGAACGTCGCACGCGCGGTGTCCGATCGCGGCGACCATCCACCGGAAGTTATCCTGAGATAAATAAAAGAAAGTGTCAGTCTTTCGTAATGTTCGTAACATGTATGAGCAAACAGTGTAGTTACTTTCCTACTGTACTCAAAGAGGGGCGGCAGAAACAGTGTTGGGATTTGGGAAAGGCCCAACACGTACCTTGGCTTCCTGGAAGTGGTCCTCGTACCAGTCGATCGTGCCGTCCGCCCTCGTGCCTTTCGCGGCGAGCATTCGTTCCAGAACCGTGCCTTTGAACTTCGGCTCGTTCACCACCGCCTCCGCGGCTTGCTTGTACGTGGGACCAAGACACGTCACGATGTCGTTCACGCGGTACTCGGAGTCGAACTGCAGCACCCAGGCGCAAAACACGCACCGCTCGGCGTCCACGCGGCACCCGGGTTTCACGTTCCCCACGCTCCACATCAATTCCTCGTGTTTCGGGTCGTCCGTTTTGCACGCATTGAAACGAACCAGCCCAACGTGTGCCGGGTCCCAACTCGTGAGCGTCAACGAAGGCTGCGTGCCGAGCGGAGGGACGGACGAGTCGCTTGTTGTTGTTATTTCGCCGTCAAATAGTTGGTAGTCGCTCCCGAGCCGAGCGCCACGTGGAGTTCTTCCTGACTGTCTGCCCATACCAAACACAAACACACCGGCTCCAACGCCCGCACGCACACCGGGCGTATTCGCGTGTACCGCCGCGCCCGCGGAGAAGAGCGCCAGGGCGCTTACCAGGAGGCCTGCGTTGGGAGAGAAAAGTGAGGAGGTGAAATTTGGTCAGCCACGAGTTTTCATTTCTGGGCGCCAAAAAAACACTTTTTACTACTCTGCAGTCTGCAGTACATCCGTGGCAACACGTGCTCGTGTCCAAGGCGTTCGGGAAGAGGGTAGGGCGCCAACACGACTGGTTCGCCTGGCGCGAGACGATACGCACGCTCGCGATACGAAATCGTGCGTCAGTTTTTTGGCGATGGAGTTCGTGTATGAGCAAACAGTCACGCACCCGTGACTCGGGATGCGCGTCCCGAAAACTTATCGAACATCGACCCAGATTCGAACGGGTTCGCCTTCCTGTTCGCCCCCGTTGTCAGCAGCCCTTGGCGCTCGTCATCGCCGGACATGGCGTGTCCCGCCTTGAACGGTACTTCAACGCTCGCGGAGGGGCCCTTGTGATGCCTCTCTGCGGTCGACGCGTCGCGGAAGACTGCCACAACACGGCACGAACTTCTCGGAAGGCACCATTTAGAAACTGCGAGGCTCCTCGCGCGCCACCACTGCATTTTAGCGAACACGTGGATTGTCACGTCATCACTCGCCTCACGTCACACACACCCCCTCGCGCGACCGCCGGTCTTTCCCTCGACCACACGCGATCATGCGCGCGGCGTCGTATGCGCGCCCGCTGCTGACTCGTGCCGCCAAAAGAGGTACGTCGCGCTCGCGCTCGCTGTCTCCCCACCTCCTTCCCTTTTGTGCCCGCCCGGGGCGCCGGGGCTCTCGTGGCGAGACGACGACAGACTACTACTACTACTACTACTACGACTACGAACGGCTCATCTGACCGCGCAGAATAAGCATGCGCATATGACCACCATCCTCTCCCGCCAATCCGCTGACCCATCCACCAACCCGTCTCTTCTGACACGCAGGCGCGACCGCGGGCCTGGACCCCGGCACTTCGAGTGCGTTGCCATTGCCATCGATCGGTCCCCAAATTTCCAGAACCCCGGGACACCCGACCTTCAGCGCCACCGCCACCCGGTCGTACAACGCGAGTTTACGCGACCTCGCGGTGGCTCCCCGCCCCGTGAATTTCGGAATCAAAGTCGTCCCCGAACGCGCCGCGGTGGTCGTTGAGAGGTTCGGGAAGTTCCACAAAACTTTGGGCGCCGGGATCCATCTTTTAATTCCGCTTGTGGATCAAATCGCGTACGTCTGGCACTTAAAAGAAGAGGCGATTCCCATTCCCGGCCAGACCGCGGTTACCAAAGACAACGTCGCGATATCAATCGACGGCGTGCTGTACGTCCGAGTGACGGACCCGCACCTCGCGTCCTACGGCGTGGAGAACCCCATCTACGCCGTGTCGCAGCTCGCGCAAACCACGATGCGGAGCGAGATCGGGAAAATCTCCCTGGACAAAACCTTCGAGGAGCGCGCTACGCTGAACTCGCGAATCGTGGCGCTGATAAACGAAGCCGCGAACGCTTGGGGTCTGCAGTGTCTGCGGTACGAAATCAGGGACATAATACCCCCGCCCGGAATTAAACAAGCCATGGAGATGCAAGCCGAGGCGGAGCGGCGGAAGAGGGCGACGGTTCTGGAATCCGAAGCGGAGAGGGAGGCGGCGGTGAACAGGGCGGAAGGTGCGAAAAGCGCGGTGATGTTAAACGCGGAAGCAGAGGCGGAGGCGATCGTGGTGAAAGCGAAGGCAACGGCGGTGAGTCTGAAAGTAGTCGGCGCAGAGCTACGCACGGGGGACGGCCGGGAAGCCGCGCGCCTGCGAGTCGCGGAACAGTACCTGCGCGAGTTTGGCAACATCGCCAAGGCTGGGAACACGGTGTTGCTTCCCGCGGATGTCGGGAACCCGGCGACGATGGTGGCGCAGGCCATGGCCGCGCTTGGTGCGGTGGGGGGGAGCGGTTTGGGCGGTTTGGGGTCGGGGGGGGTGTCAAATCCGCGGCGGCGGACGAACAAAAGAGTGGGGGGTACGGCGATGGTGAAAAGAACAGCGAAGCGGACGCTCGGAAACTCCGCGCCGCCGCGCGACGCGCTCTTTCCCTGGAACAAGAATCGGGTTCGGATTCGTTTTCTTTGTTGGATGACGAATCACGGTTCCACGATGCGCACCAGCTGGGTACCGCGCGCGCGAGGCTTTCGTCGGATTAATACGAGTACGATATTCTTTGGGTGTTACGTTTTATTTTTAACCCGTACGCAGCGAGCTCGAGGAGAGTTATAACTCCACTCCTCCGTCGCGCCCGGGGTGCCCGCGATGCCGCCGGCCCCCCCTCTTATTAGCACGTGTACCCGAGCACGGCCAGGTCGTTTGCGAATATTCTACACGCTTTTTTCTTCACCTCGGGGGTGTACATGTGCTCGTACGTCCGCGCGTCAGGCGGCTCGTACGGACAGGTTCCGCCGACCATCTCGTCGCACGACAGCGAGCCGCATTGGTAGAAGCACTTTCTCGGCGGCGCGCCTCCTGGAACCGGCCCCCATGATTTCCCATCCAGCTTGTGCGCGAACTCCAGACCGAGGTTGTCAATGAAGCCCGGGTACCAAACGCTTTCTTCCTCCGTTTTCAGAATAGTCAACTCGTTTTCGATGTCGAACCCGCACCCCATCCAGGTTTGCGGCACGAAGTGGTTGAACCACGAGTCGAGGGCGAGGTGCACGCGGTGTTTGGTGAAGGCGTCGCTTGAAAACGCGAGGTCCAGCCAATCCACGAACTTCCCAAAGTCAGGCGAGGCGCACATATCCCTGTTGGTCCAGTCCTGGCTGATTTTCGCCAACGCCTCGCTCAGATCATCCGGCGGTTCCCAGAACATGCTCGGCAGGTATTTCGCCACGTTTCCGCACTCGCAGTTGGGCGGGTTCCCCTGGCACTCGATTTTGTTCGCGAACCCGCTGTACAGCCGGTCCAGGGGGTCCCTGGTGACCAGGTACCGGTCCGCCTTGCTGACCAGCCCGACGTCCACGGCTTTTCCCGCAGGCGGCCACGGCACGGTCAGG
>TARA_B110000259_G_scaffold86467_1_pt1 | contig 12234 bp, 21 predicted proteins | sample TARA_B110000259 | Tara Oceans TARA_B110000259 (sample SAMEA4397649) | marine metagenome | biome: Polar Biome; feature: [SRF] surface water layer (ENVO:00010504); material: water (ENVO:00002006), including particulate matter (ENVO:01000060) such as... | depth 5 m | reverse complement strand
TGATCTACCAAGATCTACTGCTATTTGTTTACATAAAGTTGATTGATCCATTTTAGTAACTCCATTCAAATAAGATTCAATGAATTGTTTTGATTCAGTTAAGGGCCATGCCTCGTAGTGTTTAGTTCCTTTCATAATTTATCTTTCTAGTATTACAAAGTCTCCGAATGCCTCATCAAAAACTTTAATTAAATTTTCATAATCTCCACTCTTCATTTGTTCGAGCAGTGCTTCATATGGTTTATCTAAATCCTGTGAGAATTTCTTAGCATATGCTAATAATGCAAACGCGTTGCCATCTGGTCCCGTAAGATCTATAATAATTGGACCCTCTTGGTGTTTGTGTAGTTTTTTTCTAATCATACTACTAATATACCACTTTTATTTGACATAAAAAAATATTTAAGCATTTATTTACAAATTATTTGTGGTTTTTTAATATCATATTTTTCTGACCATGATTTAATAAACTCTTTACCTATTCCTAATTCTATGATTTCATATTTATGATTTATGATAGGTTTTGTGGCTCTCATGTTGTTTATAATATCCACATGTATATCAGTAACTATCATATAATAAGTTTTGCTAGTTTTTGTTTTTCTATAAACAGCAACGTTTGTTAGTTTTCCTTGTTTTAACCAAGGTAGTTTAAGTTTACTTATTTCCATAATAGTTGTACACAAATTAATGCAAACGCCAATGCCAAAGAAACCATAGTTTTAGTATTGATACCTTCGCCCATAAAATACCATGTTAAAAATGCAAATGAACAGATACCCATAGAAAAACCTATGAATCTACCTGGCCATAATTGACCGTCATAATATGTGGCTATAAATGCAGTAGCTCTAATAAACGCATAACTAATCATAGTTCCGCCGATTACTGAAAGTAACCACGGATTCTTTTTGGCCCATGGGGAAATAAATTGCCCATTAGTTTGAAACCATATACCTATTTGTCCTACTAAGAACAATAGCATTCCTGTTAATAACGATCTCAAAATAAAGTAGAAGTTTTAGTTAACATATGACTAATAAATGAATGCCTATGATGTGGTGTTGCACCAGCTTCTAATATAGCATCTCTATGTTGTTTAGTACCATATCCCTTATTTGATCCCCATCCATATAGTGGATGATCTATGCTTAATTTTTTCATAAGTAGATCTCTTTCTGTTTTGGCAAGGATTGATGCAGCAGCTATAGAACCATATATGTTATCTCCACCCACTACTGTTTCAAACGGGATGCCGTCATATCCATGAAATTGATCACCGTCTACTAGAATAAAATCAAACTCATGATTTTGTTTAACCTCATCTAGACATTTTCGCATGCCGTTTAATGTTGCTTTAAGAATATTAGTAGATTCAATTTCTTCAACTGGTATATGAACAACTGACCACGCAATTGCATTTTCTAATACCATACGTCTAGCATCTACTCTTTGTGGTTCACTCAGTAATTTAGAGTCTTTGATAAGTTCGTGTTGAAAACCATAAGGCATTATGCATGCCGCTACAGTTACAGGTCCTGATAAGGCACCTCTTCCAGCTTCATCTAATCCAATCTCAATTGTATTTGGATCATCCGAATGACTGTGCTTTAATAAAATTTTATACGATTCCATATATGTGTATGTTTAGTACTTATATATGGAACCGTTGAATTGTTTCTAAAATTTGTTCTCGTTATTAGATTTCCATTCGTCATACCTTTGTACGACTTCCTGTAAAATCTTAGCTCTAACGATATCTTTGTTATCGAATACATGTACACCAACCCCTTTAACACCTTTCATAATATCTATGAAATTAGGTAGACTCACATGTTGTCTAGATATATCATGCTGGCTCACATCACCTGTTACAACCACTTTACTTGATTTACCCATTCTGGTTACGAATAACATCAACTGTTTAAAGGTTGCATTTTGTGCTTCGTCTAATACCATAAGAGCGTCATCGAATGTGTCACCTCTCATATATGCAAGAGGTTCAAATCTGATTGTTCTACTATCAAACAAATATTTTGCCTGTTGACCTCCTATTATTTTAGTGATATTCGAAATATACGAATTCATATAAGGATCAATCTTTTCTTCTTTAGTTCCTGGTAAAAATCCTAATTTTTCACCTGCTTCTTGTATAGGTTTACAAAGGATAATTTCTTTAATCTTTTTTTCTTGTAATAATTTTAATGCGACGTAACATGCTGTAAATGTTTTTGAAGTCCCTGCAGGACCATAACAAAATGTAATATCGTTCTCTTCTATTTGTTTTACGTATTTGTGTTGGGATTGTCTAAGTGTAACTCGTTTTAAACCGGATTCTATTGTTCCGCCTTTGCTTTGTCTTGTTTGCTTTTCTGTTCCTTTACTCATTTAAACATATATTTTTAATTAATCACCTGCCATTATGACAAGTTCCTTTAGCTTTAATAGCTTTGTACATTTCTCATACTCTTCCAATGATTCAAAATACTTAATCATTAGATCAATAAATTTACTGCGCTGTTTGATACCGTGAGGTATTTCTACAATACGATCACTGTCTTTAAATGCTATAAAACGATTGACTGTTTTGGTGAAATTTCTAGTTATTTGATAGTAACTAGCCCTCATTAAACTGTCTTTATCCGAACTGGATATGAAGCCTGCCATGTACGTTATTGTGTATTTTTTTAAAGACGTTGACCGCCTTATAATGTATATATTAATAATTACTATATCTATTGTATTTTAAAAATGTCAAAATAATAAGATATTTTATTAATATATTAATCAGTTTTATTACTACGATTTACGTACTTTGCCTTTTGTAGTTGTAGGCGTTTCTCGGCTGATGGTTTAGTGAAATCTTTACGATCTCTTATTTTTTTTAATTGTTTAGTCTTAATGACCTTTCTTTTATATTGCTTTAATGCTTTCTCAATATTATTATCTACTGGTATTATTAACATGTCTTTTTAAGTTGTTTTTTAATATTATAGATGGTAACACATTTTTCAAATTCTTCTTTGCCCTCAAAATATGTTAACATGGTGTTTAATATAGTCTTCTTTCTATCATCCTCTAGATCAGATGTTATAACATAGCTAGGATGGCTCGTCATTGCCATATATAGTGCATTATAAAACATATCCTCGTCGTTGACAAGTATACCGTCTATTATTTTAATCCATCGTCTATTTCTGTCTCCAGAGAAAAAGTTATCCATCATAATTAGAATTCTTTGCTTTCTCTATATATTCTAGTTGTTCATCATTAAGTTCAGAATATTTGGCATTTAATTTACATAAAAGTGCACCTTTTTTATCAGAGCCATATATTGGATATCCACGATCTTTGATTCTGAGAGTTTTTCCAGGGTAACTATTAGTAGGTATGTTAATAAATATTTGACCATCTGGTGTGTTTACGCTAACTTTAGTACCCAACATTATGTCAAACCATGACATATTTAATTCTATCCAAATATCATTGTTTTGTAAGACCCATTCAGTATGATGCATTACATGTATATTAATTATTAGATCTCCATTGGGTAATGTACTATTATATTGATGGGGTTGACCTTTTCCAGATACCCTTAGTTTCATACCTGTTTTTAAACCTGGTTTAAAGTCTATCTTAATATCATGGCCATTCACTGTAAGCTGCTTAGATGTACCTGAATATGCTTCGTCAAAACTTATATGTAGTTCTAATCTTAAATCTAAACCTTTATTAGATTGCTTAGGATTGAATGCATTGCCAAAAACCTGATTAAACATATCTGACATGTTCATATCTTGATTAAAGCCATTGAAGTTTTGGAAATTAGAAGCAGAGTCGTGTTTTTGTCTAGAAGTTTCATCTCCTATTTTTTCATACGCGTCAGCTATTTCTTTGAATTTTTTGTCATCACCACCATTCTTGTCAGGGTGGTATTCTTTGGCTAATTTACGATAAGCCTTTTTAATGTCAGTTTGTTGAGAAGTTTTATCAACGCCTAATATACTATATGGATCCATCTGATTCTAATCTAGGTGAAGTGCGTATTACTTTTTCCGGATCGATATCGATTTTTAGCTTTTCTCTAAGATCAGCTCTTAAGTTTTTCTCTTGTAATTTTTCTAAAACAATAGTTCTTTTTTCTGAAACATCTTTTTGTTTATTAGATGTATCTAATGCGTCAGCTATTCTTTTAAGTTGTATGATTAGCTCTTTTGCTGTTTTATCTTCCATGTCTGTTCTTTATTAAATCTGACTTACCATTTTGAAAATCTTGGTATGGCAGAGAATTATCTTTCTCACCTTTATGTGGACCATTAACCATGACAGTATCTTTATAAGGATTAGTTTCACCAATCTTTGCACTCAACCAATCCTGTAGACTCTTAATAGTTCCGTTAAAATGTCTAATGTTAATTAAAAGAGGATCTTCATTTTTTAAATCTTCTCTAAACTCTTCATATAATTTAATGTGCTTCATGTACTATATATCAGACTTCTGTAAAATAATAGTGTCAATAATTTCATGATACTTATGTACAAGTGCACACTTCTCATAATCTTCTCTTTCTTCAAAATACGAAACCATCATATTGAATGTAACTTTAAGGCTTATCAATTCATCAGAATTCATATGTCTTAAGTGCCATTCATTTATACCATTCTTAGATATATTAGAAAAGTTATCTTCTATTGCAATCGACATCATCTTATCTCGATATTCCTCTAGTTTTATCTCAAAATCACGGTTACTGTCTTCCATAAAATCATCAAAGTTAAATTCTTCGTCTTCCATAATTTATATATTAATATAAGTGTGATTCTACTGCACTGTAAACAAAATCACTATCTTCATTTAATGTGTCTAATTCCTCGTCTGTCATTTCTCTACCATCATATTCTGCATATGAGATAAATGCATCACAGAAATCTGGGTAATCTGCGGTGTCTATTCCGTCTACTTCTACGTCGCTAATCTTAGCGTAATCTAAATTTATCATATCTTTATTTTTGTTATACTGCTAATATACCACAAATAATTGACATAAAAAAACTTTTGCGTACTTATTTTAATAATATTAATTTTTCTGATCTATTTAATTTCTTTATTGCTGATTCTCTTTTAGAAGCAGTCGATCTATTATCGTATGTTTCAGTGTGGACTAATTTGACAGGACGCCTAGATCTTGTATATTTTGCGCCCTTATTAGATGTGTTATGTTCTAATATTCTACGATCTATATCAACTGTAATTCCAGTATATAGAGAATCATCACAACACTTTACTATATAGACATACCATTCTTTCATATGAAGTTATTAAAATGGAGATCCTTCAGGAACTTCAGTTATTGGCATACCGCTCATTTTTAACATAATGTTTGCAGTAGCTTGTACATCTTTTTCACAATATGTTCTAATCTCGTCAAGTCTCCCGTCCCAATAATATTCATTTACTTCTGGACCTGACATTGCATCTTTAGGTGAAGGAATGCCTAAGAGTTCTGATATTAATCCTAATTTAGCAGAATTCCAACCTCCAAATTTCCAAACATCTTGTGTGTCTAGTAGACAGTTTTCCCATGGTTTTTGTTTGTGTAAATGAAAGGCAGAAGGAACTGAAACACTATTGATAAGAGATCTCTTAATAATATATGGTAAATCAAATCCTTTTATGTTGTGACCAACCCATTTCATCTTTGGATATTTCTGGCAAATTTTAGCTGCAGTTTGTGCAAAATCTTTAAGTATTTGTTTCTCATCAGTTCCATGAAATGACATTGCTTTAAAATCATTAGGGAATCCGGTTTCATCAAACTTTATTTGACCAAATGATATACAAACTATTTTACCCCATTCTGGATAAAGACCTGCCATACGAGACCACATCTTATGCGGATCAGTAAAGTCCTTGAGAGTCTCTGGTTGGTTTTCAATAAGTTGTGTAGTCTTTATATTCCAGTACTCTTCGAGTGCAGGATTATCATCTATGACCTCTTGGAATGTTTGTTTTTGTGTACTGGTTTCGATGTCTATGAAGATCATCTGTTGAAGTTCGCTTAATGTATACATATTGTTTTTGTTTAATCTTTAAAACCTAAAAAACGTCTAAGAGTTAACCTAGACGTTCTTTATACGAAGTTTTTTTAAAATGTTTATTTCTTCTTAGTAATAAACTTCCAAAAGATACCAAAAAATGTATCTGCTTTGTACTTGGTTCCTTTATGATTTAAAAGAAACGCTTTCATGTTTGTTTGTTGTTTTTTCATATTATTGATTTATCCAACCAGGAGCTTCATCCCAATTTCTATTAGATGATAAATGAGAATAAGATTCATAATTCAATGAGATCATGACGTATCCACCTGTAATTGAGGTAGGTACAGAAGCTTCGTTTAACCAGTAAAATGGAGCAGTATCGATTCTCATGTTTAGAAAATCAAACAATTCTCCAACTTGCATGTGGTGTATCCACACATTAACAATCATACAGTTCATATTTGCTTCAGCCATAATATTATTTATTAAGTTCTATCTATCTTTTAATTAATTGAAAATAGTCTAGGTTCATTATTTTTCTACACTAAATCTATCTCCACCGTCCATTGTGATTGATTTATCTAGCATGTATTGTGCCAACTCTTTTAATTTTACATCTGTTTCAGCATCAACTTTTCTTCCATAAAAATCTTCAAAGATTACTCTATAGATATCTACTGTTGCATCAAACGGTACACCCGGCATTGAATTAGATTCAATGATATAAAGTTTACCATCTTGATCTTCCATGATATCAAAACATATATAAGGTAGATCTGAAAATATATCTCCAAACCTCTTCATTAATGTATTAAATTTCTTAGGAGCTTTTGATACATCCTTCTTAATATAATTAAACATCATCTTTTCTTTGCCGTCACCTTCACCAGTTTTTGCTTTATCATTTGTAGGTTCTCTTTCTTGCCAAAAAAATGGTATACCTTTAAATGTAAAGAATCTATGTTCACTCTTCTTATCAATGTATTGTGAATACACATCTAATTTAGAATGATCTGCTGCGTCAAATTCTTTTTGATTTTTAATTACAGTTATGCCTAATCCCGAATGACCTTCTGTTGGCTTAGCGATCATTGGGAATCCAACATCTTTAATTGCGTCTTCAGTTTTCAAACAAGTCTTCGGTATATTCTCGTCACCGTCAACTATTTTATGAAATTCTGATTTAGACCCAGAATTTTTAATGAATTCTGGTTTATTATACACGTTGTCACTATTGATCAAATCTTTATCCAATAAAGTTTGGACCACTTTAGAGTTGTAAGTCAATATAGGGAAATCCTTATTGATATCAATATCTTTGTAGTTTTCAGGTGTTAATCTAATAAAAAACTTATCTGCAGCGAAATCCTTATAAGACCAAAATCTATGGCCTAAATCAGGATTATATGCTAAATATATCTTATGTAGATCTTGAGGTTCTTTTGCCTCGTTTAGAAAATCATTAAATGTGTATATAGTTCTCATCTAGTATATATATCAATCTTGAAATACTTCAATGACAACATTCTTTTCTACTAGATCTGACCATACTCCGTTGTATCTAGTTCCTCTTACAATATGATTATCTACCCAATGATAATTACCACCTCTTGGTTTACCCATTAACAAACCATGATATTTAAAACCATGTTTATTCAGCCACGTTTCTGTAATATCTCTGACATCTTCGGTTCTAGAAGTAAAGAATGTGATGATATTACCTTCATTATACCATCTATTCAATGTTTCTACAGAATCTGGATAAGGCAGTACATGTGCCATTCTTTCTGGTTCTTCATTTGGGACATCGTCGGTAACTGTTCCGTCAATATCTATTAAATAATTCTTTGCTCCATTTCTTAAAACTGGTGAAGCTAATTGACCTTCATCGTCAAGTATAGAATCTAATGTAATTTCTTTTTTCATATGTTGTTGTATTAATTGTTCTTTCTCATAAATGATACATTAATATATCGTGTACCTACTGTAATTGGTCTAGCACCGTGTAAATGTGTTATCATTCCCGGATGTAAAGTTGCTGTTCCGACTCTCTTTGGATTTGATAGTGTTTTATATTTAGGAAACCATGTGCCTCCTCCATCAAATTCGTCATTGAGTTTTACAACCATCGTGATATGACTAAAATCATGATGTAAACTTAGGTGAGATTGTCTATCCGTTGTATATCTTGCCATAAAGTTTTCACTAGACATGTTATCCCATCCTGTACCCTCTAATTTCCACAAATGTATAGAAATTGGGAATACAACATCATGTAACACTCTCTTGTATATTTCATCTAATCCTATTTCCGGTAATAATACATCATTGGTTGGATAAAATTTATGTCTATCTTGTGTCCATTTATCTAATGTATTTGCTAAAGCTACTGCCTCTTCACAGAACTTATTGGTAAATAACGGAAATTCATATATGTTATTACCTAAGTCATCTACCATTAAATCATATTCACCTTTGTCTATAGTCTGATTTACATACTTTAATTTCCATGCTTCCCAATCAGAATCATCTAATATTTCTAAACCTGAAGCTTTTATATTTTTAATTAAATTTTTATTTTCAATAAAATTTATATTTTTATCACTTGGTTCTGTAGTAGATTCCGAATGAGGTCTATCTTGTTCTATATAATTTGAAAGGGCAGGTGCAATTGCCATGAGGTTCGGTTTGAATATTGACGATATATCATTTCTTCTATGTGTAGTATATGTTGCTGTTAGAAACTCATCAACTGCAATTAAATTACTAGTGAATTTATATTTATTCAATAGTGTATTTGCAGTTTTGTTTTTAATAACATAAGCATGTGTGTTATAACTTGCTAATGCTTCATTCCACTCATGGCTTATGCGTATTTCTTTATTTAAAAACAAAGAATGTCTACCTAAGTAAGCAATGTCCCAGTCGTCATGTGGAAGATTGACAGTACTAAGATCTAGGACCCCTGTAAAATCATCTTCTAGTATTAATGCCGTTTCTACGCCATCTTCTAATATTTTATTCCATACTATAGTATGACTGATGGCACATCCAACTTCACCTGGAGTAATATCTCTTTTCCACCAATCATTACCTGTTGCATTACCTAAATTCCACTTAGGATATATTGAATGACCATGTGGAGTTATATCTGTTTTACCGTTAAATCCTTGAACAACTTCAAAACCAGTTGGATTACGTAAACCTAATGATTCTAGTTTATCTGCTAATCTTTTCTGCTCAGTATGATCGCCTGCTTGTAAACTTATTATATAAATTTTATCTATATTCATATGTCCTTTAAAAATGTGTTCCACTTATGTGATACGTTGTTCCATGTTTGTAACTTTGCCCACTGAAATGAATCTTCTATTGATTTCTGTTTAATTCCACCGCTTAACTTTGATAATATTTCTACCGCGGTTTTCCATTTTGTTTCAACATTATTTAATATTATTCCGCTACGCACGGTCTCTCCTAAAGCAGCTACTTTTGTTACTATTGGAAGAACTTTAGCATATTGCATTTCGACTGCAGTAATACAGAATGTTTCTTCATAATCTGTCAAATAACACCAATACTCTGCGAGTAACATTGCTTTATGTAATTGTAATTGAGAAACTGTACCATAACACCTAATGTTTGCATGAGAGCAATCATAATCGTTAGGCGTTGCTATAGAATACGCAGGTGAATAAATTTCTAATGTTGCATGAGGCATGATCTGTTTTATTAATGGCCAATATTTTAATAATTCTGCTAACCCTCTTTCAGGAGCTGAACTATATATGAACCTTCCCTTTATTTTATCAGGTTCACCCGGGAATGTAGATGTATCTACTCCGTGGCCTATCACTGTTATTTTATCTAAAGGAATATTGTACTTATCAGCCCATTGTTCTTTGTGCCAATTAGTTAAACACACTGTATGATCTACTTGTTTTATTAACTCATCAGCATCTGATAATTCAACATCATTATACCAAGCATGGTGATGTGTGTTGTGTGCCCAGAAAACCTTTTTAGCAGTATATTTTTTAAATTCTTTTAAGAAGTGTATATAACTTGCAGATATAATAACATCGAAATAATCAAACCTGTTATTGACAAACTCATGTATAAATTTAGTAGAAATCCAGTGTACACCGTTTATTTTACCAGAATCTGCAATTTGACCAGAGACGATTACTTCATGACCAAACTTAACAAGACTATTAGCTACTGCAACAATAGCTATTTCAGTTCCACCGATACCTGTATTGGTATTACCGTCGAACTCAAACCCTTGATAACCTGCATAGATTAATACTCTCATAGGTATGACATTAAAAACTTGCTAATAGCAAGCCATTATTTCTTCTTAGGAGGTAGATCTAAATACCATCCTTTGTAAAACTCCCGTTTTTCATTAACATATTCGAAGTATGCGTCTACTTTAGCTTTCCAATCTTTGTCAACTGCTGGATTAAATAGTCCAGATTTTGGACTAGAAAATACTTTGTTAACCCATTCTTCTCCATTTTCTTTATTATCAAATAAAGGTGCATTAATGCTGTAAAATGACCCTTGATGTATATTATTCCATACATCAATTGGCTCTACTTTTTTACCTAACATTATAGCATATAATGCCGATTCGCTTATGTGTGTTGAATATACTGTATCAGCTTTCTGTAAGAAGTGATATAAATCTATATCTCTAGGTAGAATTGATTCCTCTCCAAATAAATCTTTAATTTCTCCTATCACAGCATGTGTTGTAATTGGATGTGGCTTAAAATAAATGTCGCCCTTATTGTCTTTGGCTATTTTGATCAATTTATTTAAACAACAGTTCTGTTTAATTTTATTAGAACCCGGTAAAACCACTAAAACAGATTTATCATCATATGCCTCAAAATCATCCTTACGATTCTGGTATTTATTAGCAATTTTATCTTCTATGTTGCTTTTAAAATAAGAAGCCCAATCGCTGACTTCTGTTATATCATCATGGAATGCATCAAAAGTTTGATTCATTCTAGTTTTAAGATTTAATGGTTGACATAAAAAATTTGATGCGTATTCAGTATATCCCATAGTTTTAAAGTATGGCATTTCTTCTGCAATAACGTCATAACTAAATTCAAATCCATATTCTTTAGATTTTCTGATAACGTATCTTTCAACTTGCTCTAATGAGAGTAATTTGTCGTTTTTCTTTAAAGGTCCTATTCTATCTTTTAGAACCTTCTTGTTAAACATCTCCATATATTGTAATAATTTAATAGTTATACAAACTAGTTTGTGTTTGTTTAAATATTTATCCTAATTATTTTATATGCAAAAAAAAGACCCACTATTGTGAGTCTTTTCGTTAAGTTAAATTATTAGAGGTTTAACCGCCGTTATATGAATTGAGTCTCCATTGTCTATTAGTACTCATGTGATCCAGTGGTTCATTTGTACTATACCATGTTTTTAGTACTTCATAATCTGTATTCCATGATGTTGACCATGTTGTGGTTGTGCTTCTTGCTGTACTCCATGTTGTTGTCGTATTCCATGTTGTTGTCCATGTTGTAGTGACTGCATATATAGTTGACCACTCAGTCGAAGTATTTCTAGATGTACCTTGTGAAGTGTTCCATGTTGTAGACGTGCTTCTAGACGTTGAATATACTGTTGTAGTAGATTTACTTGTATTATAAACAGTTGTTGTCGATTTACTAGTTGATCTGGTAGTATTCCAAGAAGTAGTCCAATTTGTATTATACACAGTTGTTGTACTCTTAATAGTATTCCAAGAAGTAGTCCAACTTGTATTATACACAGTTGTTGTGCTACGATTAGTTTGTACTGCAGTATTCCAATTCGTTGTAGTTGCAACTTCAGTAGTCCTAGAAGTTGACCATGCAGTATTCCAACTAGTTGTAGTTGCATGCTCAGTTGATCTACTTGTTCCTCTACTAGTTCCCCATATGGTAATAGTTGATTTGCTAGTTGAATGGCTAGTTGACTGACTAGTTGAAAATGTTGTTGTCCATGCAGTTGTTGTACTACGACTAGTTGTCCATGTAGTATTTTTACTAGTGTTCCATGTAGTAGTCGTTGACCTATTAGTAGACCATGACGTAAGGCGCGTTGTTGCCCAATGTGTAGTATATGTAGTAGTCGTTGATTTGCTAGTTCCTCTAGTTGTCGTTTGGCTAGTTG
>TARA_B110000259_G_scaffold30785_1_pt1 | contig 12275 bp, 7 predicted proteins | sample TARA_B110000259 | Tara Oceans TARA_B110000259 (sample SAMEA4397649) | marine metagenome | biome: Polar Biome; feature: [SRF] surface water layer (ENVO:00010504); material: water (ENVO:00002006), including particulate matter (ENVO:01000060) such as... | depth 5 m | reverse complement strand
TATATCAAGGGAATGCAATCCGCTCAGACAGCAGATGCAGACGCAGTGATGGAAGTCGCTGGCGGGAAGGAAGGCTATGCCGACCTAACCGATTGGGCTAAAGAGAGCCTAGATACAAAAGAACTTGAACTCTACAACCAGATGGTTGGGACAAGCACAGATAACGCTAAGATGGCAGTCGAATGGCTACAATCTAAGCGGGAAGCAATGGATGGCTCTGAGCCTCAACTGCTCTCCGGTAAGTCATCTGGCGCATCCAAAGATGAGTTCCGTAGCACAGCGGAAGTTGTAGCTGCAATGAAAGACCAACGATACGGCAAGGACTCTGCGTACACTAAGGACGTAGAAGAGAAGCTAGGTAGGTCTTCGGTATTTTAAAAGGAGATTAGGATGCCAAAAGGTAAAGGGACTTACGGTACAAAAGTAGGTCGTCCACCAAAGAAAAAGTAAACAGTCTGGCGGGGGTGTCAGGTATTAACTGCGCCCCCGTCAATTCCTATGACACGAGAACATCTAGCACACCTCTTTAGGTGGCTGAGACTATCAAAGATGAACGACTAGGCCGGATGCGTCCGACAACCGAGACAAGTAGTAAGCGACAGTCATTCTCAATCTAAATCAATTCTTCATAGGATAAAGAAAATGACCAATGTAACCGCATCACGCTTAGGTGTTGTCAATAAGGCGACCCCCGGTGATAACGCAGCAGCCTCGGCTCTGTTCCTTAAAGTCTTTGCTGGTGAAGTTCTCACCGCCTTCGACGAAACTAACGTAATGAAAGACCTGCATGTCTCACGCACAATCGCGTCTGGCAAGTCAGCCTCTTTCCCAGTGACAGGTAAAGCCAACGCTGCTTACCATGTTGTTGGCACCCCTCTGTTGGGTACACAGAAAATCGCACATAACGAAATCGTTGTTAACATCGATGACGTTCTGATTGCTGATACATTCATCGCGAACATCGATGAAGCCAAGAACCACTATGATGTCCGTGCTGAGTATTCCCGCTTGTTGGGTATGGCTCTTGCCAAGCAGTTTGACCTGCGCTTGCTTCAGTTAGCCGTATTGGCTGCTCGTGGCGCTGCAACTGTAACTGGTGGCAACGGTGGTACTGCTATCACTGATGCAGATGCTGCAACTAACGGAGCATCTTTGGCTGCTTCTATCTTTGCTGCTGCTCAAGCTATGGACGAGAAAGACGTTCCTGAGAATGACCGCGTAGCGATTGTTCGCCCTGCTCAATACTACCAACTGGTACAAACAACTGATGTCATCAACCGTGACTTCGGTGGTGCTGGTGTATACGCAGACGGTACAGTTCTTAAAGTTGCTGGTGTTCAGATTGTAAAATCTAACAACATCCCATCAACAAACATAGCATCAGCTGTAACTGGTGAGAACAACACTTACCACGGTAACTTCTCAACCACAGTTGCTGTAGTTATGCAGAAGCAAGCATTGGGTACTGTCAAATTGATGGACCTTGCTGTTGAGCGTACTTCCGGTGACTTTGAAGTAATGTACCAAGGTACGCTGATGGCTGCTAAATACGCCATGGGCCACGGTATCTTGCGTCCTGAGTGTTCAGTAGAAATCAAATCTGCTTAATTTCTTTTTGGGTTGGCTCTTAATTGGGCCAGCCCATTTTTTTCTTTATGAGGACATCATGACAAAACCAACGTCCATGACTGAATTAGAAGCAGTCAACGTCCTGCTAACGACAATCGGTGAAGCACCTGTGAACACCCTGACGGGTAACCAAGTGACTGATGTGACTATTGCTAACCAAGTGTTGACCGAGGTGAGCCGTGAGGTCCAAGGCCAAGGCTGGCACTTTAACACTGAAGACCGAGTTAAACTTAGCCGTGACGAATTTAATCACATTGCGATACCCGCAGATGCGGCCCGTATAGATACCCCCGACTTTAATACTGTAGTGCGTTCAGGTAAGTTGTTTAACCTGACTGATCGTACCTATGAATTCTCAGGCACCGTCGAGGCTACCATAGTCTACTATCAAGACTTTGTAGTCCTCCCAGATGTCGTGAAGAAATACATCACAACACGCGCATCCCGCATCTTCTCTGATCGTATGATTAACAGCGAGACTATCCACAAGATGGTTGCCCGAGACGAACAGAAGGCCCTCATAGACCTCAAGGACTTTGAAGGTGACACAGCGGATTTCAATATGATGGACAGTTACTCTGTAGCCCGTGTCCTGAACCGTGGACATAACCGTAGGATACTCTGATGGGAATGATAAGTTCTGCCATCCCCAACCTAATCCAAGGCGTTTCACAGCAGTCACCTACACTTCGTCTGTCATCTCAGGCAGAGCTGCAGGTTAATGCGTTTCCGTCTTTGGTTGAGGGATTACAAAAGCGACCACCGCTAGAATATGTGGCTAAAATTAGTGACTCCGAAACCACGGGGTCCTTCACACACTTGATTAACAGAGATGTAAATGAACGATACTTCATCTTCATTAATGCTAGTAATCAAGTTTCTATCTATGATCTGGCAGGTAACCAGAAGACAGTGGCATATCCTAATGGCACAGCTTATCTAAATAGTACCACTCCTGCAGCTGACTTCAGGGCTGTTACGGTTGCCGATTATACTTTCATAGTTAACTCGACACAGACCACAGCTATGGAGACAGCCCTTACCCCTCTCTACCCATTCACTGGTTTGATTGCGGTTAAGCAGGGTGACTACAACCAGCGGTTCACTGTGTTTCTAGATGGTGTTGAGGCTGCAAACATTACAACGTCTGCCACTGACCAAGTCCAAACTAGGACAGATGACATTGCTACGCGATTAGCTACAGCAATCGATGGTCAATCTAATTTTACTGCTCGGGCTGATGGTTCGACTGTAGTAATTACTAAGACAGGTAACGCTACTTTCGACATGGCTACATACGACAGTTTAGCTGACCAAGGTCTATCCCCCACTTCTGGGACAGTACAGCGTTTCGACGATTTACCTGAGACAGCTCCTGAAGGGTATATAGCTCACATTCAGGGTGACCAGACAAATGACTTTGATGATTACTATGTTAAGTTTGTAAGCGACAACGGCTCACAGAGCAGCGTTGGTCAGGGTACATGGATAGAATGGGTTAAACCCGGCATTACCTATGAAGTTGATGCTGCAACCATGCCTCACCTATTGATCCGTCAATCTGATGGCTCCTTCACGTTTCAAGAAGCTAACTGGGGTGACAGGGCTGTAGGTGACCTAGTATCTGTACCAAACCCATCGTTCATTGGTCAGAAGATTTCAGATGTGTTCTTCTTCCAGAACCGTCTAGGTGTCCTGTCGGATGAGAACGTAGTCATGTCGAGAACGTCAGAATACTTTGACTTCTTTGCGACGACTGCGCGGACCCTACTGGATAACGATCCAATTGATGTGGCTGCTAGTCACACCAAGGTGTCCACATTGAAACATGCTATTCCGTTTGACCGGAAGCTATTGCTGTTCTCAGATCAGACACAGTTCATTCTCAAAGGTGCTGACTTCATCACGCCTAAGAATACATCGATCAGCCAGACAACTGAGTACGAAGCTAGTACAACCTCTAAGCCTGCAAGTGCTGGCAGTGTTGTGTACTTCCCAGCTAAACGGGGTGGCTTCACATCAGTTCGTGAATACTACGTTATCGATGATACTGACCGATCAGATGCTCAAGACATTACATCCCATGTGGCGAAGTATGTCCCTGATGGTGTCTACAAGATGGAAGCAAGTACAGCTGAGAATGCTCTAGTTTGTCTGACTTCCCAGGATACCAGCTCTATGTATATTTATAAGTATCACATAGCAGGTAGAGAGAAGGTACAATCTGCTTGGATCAAGTACACTTTAAGTGGCTGCGAGATACTGAGTGTCGAGTTCATTGAGAGTTCTCTTTATGTGGTAGCAAATAAGGCAGGTAAGACTGTTCTATTTCAGATCCACTTTGATGCTGGGCGCTTCGATGTAAATCAACTCTATGTAACACGCCTAGATGGTAGGATGACAGAAGCACAGGTAACTAAAACTTACTCTAGTGCAGCTAACCAGACTACAATCACAACGCCATTCGCACTGACCTCTCCCGTAGTTGTACGTCGAGGGGCATCGCAGGGTGTGGTGTTACCTACAGTATCCTCTAGCTCGACTACAGTCGTCATAGCAGGCGACCACACAGCCACTGAGTTCTATATCGGTGAGCGATATACAATGACATACGAATTCTCTCAGCCCACCCTAAAGGAGCCTACGGCTGGCGGTGGACGGGTAGCAATTACAGGTGGTCGATTGCAGATTAAGCATTGGCTACTTCGGTATCAAGACAGCGGTGACTTCGTTGTGAAGGTACAGCAACGGACCAGCTCCACATCTCTAGACTATGTATTCACAGGTCGAGTGATTGGTAGCGGTGCAAGTACGCTGGGTTCTACTACTCTGTCATCAGGAGACTTCAGGTTTCCTGTTATGTCTAAAGCCGAGAATATTCGGATAACCATTGAGAGTGCTAGCCACCTACCCTGCCAATTCCTATCGGCTGAGTGGGAAGGTCAGATGCACCTGAGAAGTAGACGAGTTAATGGATAAATTACTTACACCAACTACGGTGGAAGATATCGACTTCGTTGCCCCAAGATTAAGAAAAGCAGATTACAATGAGTGTACGGCTTCTACAGGTAAACAACCTCGTGGTGTCCTACATCGAAGTCTCGATCTTGGGGCAATCTCTCTGACCCTACGCGCACCTGATGGTAACCGCGTGGGTCTTTGTGGGGTTGTTAATTCTTCCCATATAGAGGGCGCAGGAGTTGTTTGGATGGTCGCAACAGATGACATCTATCAGCACCAGACAACATTCCTGCGTAACTCGAAGAGAGCCTTAAAGCATCTCTCTGAGGACTATCTAGTTCTCTTTAACTGTGTAGATGCCCGAAATTCAGTCCACATCAAGTGGCTTCGTTGGATGGGCTTCACGTTCATCAACAAGCACGAAAATTATGGGGCCGAGAAAAGGCTCTTCTACGAATTTGTGAGGATTAAATAAATGTGTGAACCAGTAACAGCGGCTCTCCTCGGCACCGCAGCAGCGGGAGCGGGTACAACAGCAGCAGTAGCAGGCACAGCAGCGGCAACAACAGCAGCGGCTTCAGCTGCAGCTACAGCGGCTACATGGTCTAAAGTAGGACTAGCCATTCAAGGCATAAGCGCAGGAGCGCAGGTACTCGGAGCAATGGATAAGTCCAATAACGCCAACGCTGCATATGTCCAAAATACCAGAGCAGCTAAAGATGCCTACTTCCTGAAGTCTAAACAATCGAACCTTAGGGTTTTACAAGAGCAGACCCAAGCATCTCAGCAGAAGCAAGACGCTGACCTTAAAGCTATGAAGGCACAAGGCACAGCTATGGCAGCTGCAGGTGGCTCTGGGGTTCAAGGCGCTAACGTAGCGCAACTACTAAACGACTTTGAGCGTTCTGAAGGTGTCCTGACTGATCGTATCAGCCAACGCCTCGAAGGTATTCAGTCACAGAATGAAATTAATAAGCTTGGCTACCAGAGCGAAGCTATCAACCGCATCAACTCTATGCAGCCTATTGGGTTTGCCGAGACACTGTTTAACGTAGTTGAACCCATCGCTGGCTTTGGCATTGATTATGCCGACTCCAACGCGCGTAACGCTAGTATATAGGGATATAAAAAATGGCTAGACCAGCAATTGGTAATCCCTTCGATGGGCAAATTGGGACGGTAGCACCTACTGCATCCCCCGTAGACACCTATAAACGTGGCGTAGTCCAGCGTAGTCCCTTTGAGGCATTAGCAAATTCACTATCCCGGTTAGAGCAGAAGGCTACTCCCGCTATACAAGCTGCTGAAGCACGAGCTGCTGAAGCAGAATACGCGAGGGGCATCGAACTGTATAACGAAACCCGAATATCAATTGGGGATGCAGTCAGAGACGGTGTAATCGAAGAGGGTGAAAGTCCCTATCTTCGTAAAGGCTATAGAGTTTCTCATCTGAATGCCATGTCAGCTAGATATGCCTCAGAGCTTGAGAACGCATTAATCACCAAAAAGCTATACACAAATGGTGACCCTACTGCCGTAGAGGCTTTCACAACTAAGTTCTACACAGACTTTCAGGAGAAGAATGGGCTGAATGACTCAGGTGACACAGAGTTAGCTACATACTTCTCAGAGCCTGCGGCAAAAGCTAATGAAACCTTCAGGTCTTCTTGGAAGTCCAAACATACCGCGTGGCAAAAAGCAGCTAACTATGATGCTTGGGCTAATGAAGTTAGTGCCTTTACTGACACTCTATTCTTAGATGATGATACCCCCGAGGCCCGTCTAGCTAAGATGGGAACGCTATCTACTTGGATCAATGAGAAAGTTAAGCTTGCTGAAGTAGATGGTATGGATCGAAAAAAGGTCAAAGAAACTATCTTGAATAGTATCATCCTATCAGCTTACGAGAAGGAAGACCTTAGTATCCTCAACATACTGGATACCATAGTCACAGGGACGGGGATACTAGGGCGTGACAATGCTACTCGCCTCGCCGTCTTAAAAGCTGGTGATGACATTGCAGCTGATATTGCTACGGCTGAAGTTGCACAGGCAAAGGCTCTGAAGGGGCGTAACGAACAATATGTATCATCCACACAAACACGCCTGACCAGCTTATATATCATGCGGGAAAACCAAGGTGACCCGGCTGAGATAGGAAAGATTGATAATCAAATAGCAGACGAGATGAATGAACTTCGTAGACTTGGTCGTAATGGTAATAGTAAGGCACAAGAAGCATACCAATCACTCTTTAAGTTTGGTCAAGCCCAACAGAAAGTTTGGGATGATAACTTTAATGTTGACGATCAACTATACGCTTCTGTTCTCAACTCCACCTTCACACTGGATAACCAGATAGACGTAGTTAAGACTCTAACCCGTGCTGTAAATGAGAACGAAATAAAGCCTAGCGATATGGGACCCATGCTTACTATTTGGAACAACACATACGGTGGGGACACTCTAGATTGGCTTGTGTCAAACAGCGCATCGAAGGGTGCCCGAGCTAGTGTTGTGAAAACAGCAGCTGAGTCCCAAAGAGATGTGAATGGGTTTGGAAATACAATTGCTGGAGAGATGGCAGGCTTCCAGTTTGACCAATTCTACATGGAGCAGAAGGTTGAGTGGATGACCGCTAACCCCGGTAAAACTTACAATAGCACTGCAGAGTACACTGTATCAGCGCAGGCATTGGAAATGGTTCAAAGAAGCTTCGTCTCACCAGCTGCTCAAGCAGAAGTATTAGATCAGCAGGATCAAAACTTAGCAGATCGTCTGGCATTAGAGCTGGAAGCTGAAGCACTGGCAAATGCTGCTGCACTCACAGGTGGGGGCACAGACCCTACAGTCCCAATGAAACGAGAAGATATTCTGAATACCATTAGAGGAGGGTCTAACTAATGGCCGACCCACAATTTGAAACTCTGCAAAATCCAGAGGAATTAAGTAACGCCAAGAACCTCCTGCTTCAGAGTAAAGGACAGAACGCTAGTCAATTTGATGAGATATACGGCCCCGGTTCAGCTGTAAGTGTCCTGTCAGGAAAATACGAGCTACCACCACAACCTGAAGAACAGGGGATGTTGAGTAATATATGGGAAGGCGTTAAGGACGCATTAGCAGCTGTCCCTCGGGGTGCTATTGGTGCCGGAGCTGAAGCGCGTCAAGCCTTTGATAGTGCTCGTTCAGTGACACCAGAACAGTTCAATGAAACTGTTAATGGACTGATAGCGGCTAAAGAAGAAGCTAGAGGAACACCCTTCACTGATGATGAGAAGATGGACTTCAGGGCAGGTCAATTTACAGCATATGCAAATATGGGGATTCCTATACTTGATGCTGCAGACCAGCCCGATCTTAATGCTGATACCGCTCTAGCAAGTATAGCTGAAGCCACAGGTGGCGCTGTAGACCTTACAGAAACTCTAGGTAAACCAGAGACTATTCTCGGTGGTATCACTGAAACAGTCACTCAGTTCGCTACAGGTTATCTAGCACTAGGTGGTGGTAGGTCTGTAATTGCAGGCCTCTTAAAGGGTGCTGCAGTAGACGCCACAGTATTTGATCCATTTGATGAGAATATGTCTGCAATGATGCAGGACACCAAGTGGGCTGTACCATACCTCACAGAGGCACTTGCTACCGATCAAGACGGAACTGAGTGGGAAAACCGACTGCGTAACTCCGTAGAAGGTGGTATCCTCGGTGGTGCTCTTGAGGGTCTTATATGGACCTTCAAGCTAGCCCGTGCTCGTAAGAAAGCTAAACTCGAAGTAAAAGAGAATGGCTCTATATCTGATGAAACATTGGCAGAACTTACAGAAGCTGATGATGGTATCAAAACAATCGCTGATCTGGAAACTAAGCCAAAGGGTAAGTTCACACCTGAAGGTAACTTCGAGACACCAGAGGGCCTAGTATTTGACCCTGAAGGTATAAGGCGTACTGACCTTGAACCAGCAAAACTTCCTAAGCCAGTAAATACATACGATAGTGCTGTAGACCTAATAAGTAGGTACGAAAGGGGTTTCACATTTGGTCGCACGGGCGCAATTGATAACGGATATATTAAATCGCGGCTTGGTGTAAGTTCAGCTGAAGCGGATGACATTATCAAACGATTGGAAACTGAGGGTCAAATAAAAATAGATAGCCTCGGGAAAATAGAAATACTACCCGACCTGAAGCGCTCAACCACACCCACTGTGGATGATGTATCAGGTGCAACTACAGCTCCTAAAAGAACTGCGGCAGACGTAGAGCTACCAGCGGTATCAAAGCTGGATACACCTGAGATTGGCGTTGCACCAAAAGCAATCGACAACGCTCTGGCACCAGTAGAGGTCCAGACGAGTGTAGCTAAACCAAAGGCACCTAAAAGACCTTCAAACTTTATCAGCACTGCTGGACTACAGCAAATTGTAGTTCGAGCTAAAAAGACTAATGAAATTATTGATATTGGTCAGCTCGGTGTTGAAGGTGATAACCTTGGACTGTTCAACTGGAACAACATGGATGGCCCCATCGACGCCTTCAAGGTCATGGACTCAACCCAACAGGCACTAGCGGATAGCGGTGTCCTGAGTAAGATGGGATTGGAGAAGCCTGAAACACTCGCACAGGTCCATAAGGATGCAAGTAGAAGTGTTGCCGCACTGGCAGACGCAGACGTAGATGTTGTAACTAAGAACTTTATGGATGCTGAGAAGATTACCCGCACAAGCGCCCAGCGCATCGTAGCTGGTAAGATGATACTTCAATCCACTGGTCGTCGTATCTCAGACCTAGCGGATATCATTGATAAGTTAAAGAAGACTAAGGACACAGACACAGCAGTTGAAAGACAGCTAGTGGACCTTCTAAGGTTTCACGCAGACATCCAAGCATCTGTTAAGGGTATTCAAACAGCTACAGCCCGTGCAGTATCTGCAGGTCGTATTAGAACTGCTGATGCTCTTGGTGATGACATACTGGATAGGCTCACAGAATTTGGTGGGTCTAAAGCTGTCCAGAAACTTGCAGGACAAATTAAGGCTGCTGGTGGTAACCCGAGAGCACAAGCTAGACTTATTCGCAAAGCTAATGAGAATAAGATTTGGGGTGTCATCAATGAAGTATGGCTTAACGCTATTCTGTCAGGTCCTAAAACACACCTACTGAACATGGGAGCCAACGGCTTCAACATGGTACTCCGTCCCGGCATTCGTGCCGTTGGTGGTACTATTACTGGTATGATTACTAAAGACTTCACAGCAGCCCAAGAAGGTGCGCGCCAATATATGTACCTCATCTCTGAGATTGCAGAGAGTATGAAGTATATTACAGGCCTCGCAAGGGCTGATAATGACAGCGCAATGAAGAATGCTTTCATGTCGTTTAGACGCGGTGAAGGTGTGCTAGATACAGCAAGTAAGTTTGACCCTACCCTGTCAGGGAATAGTCGGGCTATTAGCTCACAAGGTACTGGTGCAGGCGCTGCAGTAGTAAACAGCCTAGGCAACGCAGCTCGTTTACCCGGCAGGTTCCTGCAGGCTGAAGATGAATTCTTTAAACAGATGATCTTCCGGTCCCGAATGAAAGCTATAGTAACCACTCAGGCCACTAAGCTTTCCAAGGCAGACCTAAAGGAACTAGGTTACAAGGATAAAGACGCCTACATCGTAGGTGAGGTAGACAAGGGTATTAACTCTAAAGAAACCCTCACTGAGAAGTGGGACCATATGGTTAAAGGTGGTCAGGTCCTCCCAGATGAAGCGGCAAAAGCACTATTCATCAAGCAGAACTTGGGCGCTTACAACCATACAAACGATTCAGCTGTTAAGGCCCTAGATGAGGCCCGTGAGAGTACCTTCACAACCCCACTGAGGAATGGCACATTTACAGCCAACTTTCAGAAGTTAATAGCCCAACATCCTTGGATGCGTCAGATTATGCCATTCGTACAGACACCCACTAATATCCTTCGGGTATCTGTAGAGAGGATGCCGTTGATAAACTTTATCATGAAGAGACAACGTGACATTATCAAGAACGGCACCCCAGATGAGAAGGCAATCCTAGCAGGTAATCAAGCAATGGGAGTAGGTCTTACTGTATTAGCTTACAACCTAGCATCTCAGGGGATGATTACAGGTGGTGGACCGTCTTACGCCTCAAACCCAAATGAGAATAAATTATGGAACGCCTCCCCCGATTGGCAACCATACTCAGTAAACATGGGTACAAAGGAAAAACCTGACTGGATCGAACTGAAGAAGTTAGACCCACACGGGATGGTCTTTGGTATCATTGGTGATCTGTATGAGATGACAGAATACTGGCAGGACGATCCTAATCCTGAAGTGATGGACTTAACCGCAATGGTTGCAGCTTCGTTTGCAAACAACGTCATGTCTAAATCTTATATGATGTCGTTGACCGATACGATGGCTCTCTTTGATGGGACAGCAACTGGTAACAAGTTTAAGAACTTCGGGGATTTCCGGTTGGCCTCCATGATACCGTATTCCAGCATGGCTTATGAGATTAATAAACAAGTAACAGGTCAGATGACTGAGCTGCGAACTACTGTAGATAGGCTCAAATCTAGGATTCCATTTGCTGATGATGGGACCGTTAAACACGATTGGCTTACAGGTGAAGCTGTGAACACCCCAGAATACAGACTTTTATTTATCAGGCGTAAAAGACTGGATAGCGGTGAGCATGTAGCAGCTGGAGTATATGAAGAACTCCGTAAATTGAACCACGGGTTTGCAGGACCCCAGAGAACTCTAGGTGACATAGAACTCAACCCAAATCAGTACCAGAGATATAACGAACTGGTAGGGACTATTAATGTTCGTGGAAAGAAAACACTAATCCAACAGCTTGATGAAGAGATTAAATCCTCTCGTTATGCTCGGATGGCGGATTCAGCTGAGATTAATCAGCCTGAGTCAGCAGATGACCCACGGGTCAAGCGCCTGAACTTCTTCATACAGAGGGCTAAAGAGAAAGCCCGCAGGCAGCTGTTCAAGGAGTATCCAGATTTAGCATCTGCATTCCGTCAGAACAAAATCAATCGGAAAAAGATGCAGTCTGGAAATGACGCAGACCCCTTAATTCTTTCCATAGACTGATAATAACAACCACACCTACAGGCCCCTCTTCGGAGGGGTCTCTCCCTTTTAAATTCAGGAGATATGGATGTCTTCCATTATTAACTATGTCGCTGGTGGCTCAACAACAGAATTCCAAATTCCGTTCACATACATCAGTCAAGCCCACGTTGTGGTTACCCTTGATGGGGTTGCAACAACTTCATTTACATTTTTGAATAGCTCTACGCTTCAGATGAACACCGCTCCAACAGCTGGGGCAAAACTACAAATCCAGCGTACTACTCCTGTAGGCGCACTGGTAGACTTTACAGATGGCTCCACCCTATTTGAGAGTGACCTTGATCTTGCACATCAGCAGAACAGGTTCATAGCTGAAGAAAGTAGGGACATTGCAGATGTCGCCAAGACTACAATCGATAACAACATTGCTGACGTAAACACAGTTGCAGGCATTTCAGGCAACGTGACTACAGTTGCTGGAATATCAGGTAATGTTACAACTGTGGCTGGCATTGCAGCCAACGTCACGACAGTCGCTGGTGACAGCGCAGATGTTCAGACGGTTGCTGGTAGGACTGT
>TARA_B110000259_G_scaffold28096_1_pt1 | contig 12284 bp, 10 predicted proteins | sample TARA_B110000259 | Tara Oceans TARA_B110000259 (sample SAMEA4397649) | marine metagenome | biome: Polar Biome; feature: [SRF] surface water layer (ENVO:00010504); material: water (ENVO:00002006), including particulate matter (ENVO:01000060) such as... | depth 5 m | reverse complement strand
GTCCATCGATTTTTTTACTCTTAAGCACTTCAGGTTGCTGGCTAATTAGACAGGCTTTATGGAGCGGGTCCATAAGCTATGATTTTATAAATTTATACTTTTATATGCGATAGTTGGGCGCTTCTTTTGTAATTTGCACATCATGAACATGTGATTCAGACATACCCGCACTGGTCACTTTAACGAATTCAGGCTTAGTCCGCATTTCAGCAATCGTTGCGCAACCTACATACCCCATACTCGAACGAACACCACCAAGCAGTTGATGAATGGTGTCATTGAGTGGTCCTTTGTATGGCACTCGGCCCTCAATGCCTTCGGGTACTAGTTTTTCATCAGCGCTATCGGCCTGAAAATAACGATCACTCGAGCCCTTTTTCATTGCCGCAATTGATCCCATCCCGCGATAAGATTTGTATGATCGACCTTGAAACAACTCAACTTCTCCAGGCGCTTCTTCCGTACCAGCGAACATGCCACCAATCATCACTGCATGGGCACCAGCAACAATTGCTTTTGAAATATCACCTGAGAATCGAATGCCACCATCGGCAATTACGCCGACACCAGTACCGATTAAAGCTTCAGCAACATTACTAATAGCTGTGATTTGAGGCACGCCAACACCGGCAACAATTCTAGTTGTACAAATCGATCCTGGGCCTATACCAACCTTTACTGCGTCAGCACCAGCGGCAACCAAATCAAGGGCAGCGGCCGCAGTTGCAATATTGCCACCAATGACTTGAATGTTGGGGTATTTCTTTTTAATCCAGGCGACTCTGTCAAGTACACCACGGGAGTGTCCGTGCGCCGTATCTACAACAATCAAATCTACTTCGGCTTCCACTAAGGCTGATATTCTTGCTTCCGTATCGGCACCAGTACCTACAGCAGCACCTACCCTCAACCGCCCCTGATCATCTTTACAAGCCATCGGATGTACTGTCGATTTGGTGATGTCTTTTACCGTAATCATACCTTTCAGATTACCTTTTTTATCCACTACCAAAAGACGCTCTATGCGATGATTGTGCAGTAACTCGAGTATTTCAGTTTTTTTAGCCCGCTCACCAACGGTCACCAGACGATCCAACCCAGTCATAATCGAAGAAACAGGCTGGTCTAGGTTGGTTTCAAATCGCAGATCACGTTTAGTCACAATACCGACTAGACCATCGATGCCCAAAACAGGCAATCCAGAAATACGCCGGCTATTGGTCAACTCGATTACATCACGTACCGTCGTATTTTCGTTGATCGTGATAGGATCTTTAATCACACCACTTTCATATTTTTTAACCGTTGCAACCTGTTCGGCCTGTGCCTCAATCGTTAGATTTTTATGAACAATACCAATTCCGCCTTCCTGAGCCATTGAAATAGCCAGTTTTGCTTCCGTTACTGTGTCCATGGCCGCTGAAATAAGCGGTATATTCAATTCAATCTTGCGTGTTAAGCGCGTTTTAAGGATAGCATTATTGGGTAAAACGTCTGATCTAGCAGGCACAAGTAAAACGTCGTCAAAGGTGAGTGCTTCCTGAATGATACGCATGGGGTCTCCAAAGGAATTTTTTCAAATTACTGATTATAAAGGATTGGCGCTCTAATCGTAAGTCTGATTACTATTTTGAAATGTTATAAATTTTTTAAAGATCATTCCGTCGGCTAAAGGATATTCTTTACGAACTATCAAATATTACTCATTATTTGAAGCATCGTACGATAGAATATGACTCCGAAAAAAATTCTATTTATATTGATTATGAAACCGAAGTCCAATGCAGAGCAAACCATATGGACCATTTCAGCACTCAACTTTGAAGTCAAAACTATGCTGTCTGACGGTATTGGAACCCTTTGGATAGAAGGTGAAATATCAAACTTTGTGTGCCCTGCTTCTGGTCACTGGTACTTCACGCTAAAAGATAAGCGGGCTCAATGTCGTGCTGCCATGTTTAAAGGCAAAAATAATCAAGTCGGCTTTTTGCCAAAAAATGGTCAACAAGTCATAGTTAAAGCTCACGTCACCCTCTATGAAGCCCGTGGTGAATATCAGTTAATTGTCGAACATGTCGAAGACGCAGGTGTTGGGGAGCTTATGCGTCAATATGAAAAGCTTAAAAGTGATCTGGATAGGGAAGGTCTTTTTAGTGATACGCTAAAACAAACACTACCGACCCACCCTAAAAAAATAGGCATTATCACCTCCCCTACAGGGGCGGCGATACGGGATGCCATCAGCGTCATTAGCCGCAGAGCACCGCACATACCCGTACTGGTTTTTCCAACGACGGTTCAAGGTGACCAGGCATCTGATCAAATATTAAAAGCACTGCAGCTTGTTAAGTCCAATGGCGAGTGTGATGTTCTACTTATAGTCCGTGGAGGTGGTTCATTAGAAGATATGTGGTGTTTTAATGATGAACGAATCGCACGTGAAATTGCGCATTTCCCAATACCCATCGTTACCGGTATAGGTCACGAAATCGACTTTACTATTGCTGACTTTGCAGCTGACTTTAGAGCACCGACGCCCTCTGTGGCAGCTGAATCAGTCACACCAGATTGTTTTGAATTAATGCAAAATGTTGACTTTCAGGTCAGTCAGTTGGTGCATCAAATGACTTCTAGGCTCACTCAGTATGATGATTTTTTAACCCAACGCCAGAAGAGACTTGCGAATCAACACCCAACTCGCCAGTTCGATCAGCTCGCTATGCGGCTGAAATTTAATTATGAAAAGCTCATTGAACAAAATCAGAACCGATTATCTACTGGATTGCATCGACTGCAGCTATGCCAATCGTCAATTAGACAATCAACACCGCTGCAAGTTATCGATAAAAATCAAGATCACCTTAATCAGCTGTCGATCACTAAAATCGCTGCAGTGAAACAGAGCTTACTGTTAGCCAAGCATCAGCTGGCTATTCAGGCCAGATCACTCGATACACTTAGCCCACTTAAAACGTTGTCACGCGGTTTTGCTAAAGTCAGTAAACAAAAAAAGCTCATCAGCTCAATTAAGCAACTAGCGACTGGAGACACTATTGATATCGCGTTAAGTGATGGCACTAAACAGGCAACGATTATCGAGACTCGATAAGCCTAGATTGAATTTCTGTTGATTCAACTTTATCAAATTTCTATCCTTATTGAATTCATCTTAATCATTTTAAAAAAAGGAGTATATAACCATGACAATTACTAGACATCAAACTAACAGCCGCATGAGTAAAATCGTCATTCATAATGAAACCATTTACCTATCAGGACAAGTTGCAAAAGATCGTGATGCTGATATTGCAACTCAAACACAACAAGTACTCGACAAGATAGAGGCTTTGCTAATAGAAGCTGGATCAAATAAAAATAAAATACTATCGGCTCAAATATGGCTCTCTAACATTGCCAACTTTGGTGCAATGAACGTAGTTTGGGATCAATGGATTGACGAAGGCAACCAACCTGCCCGCGCTACAATTGAAGCGCGCTTAGCATCACCTGAACTTTTGGTTGAAGTGGGTATCATTGCGGCTCTGTAATTAATAATAAATCCTATTTTGATGCTTGACTGAGCTTTAATGCGTATAGTCAATTAGACGCTTTAATTAGCAAAGAAAGTAATAATTAAGGAGAATAATCAAATGACAGAATCAGATAGTCAACCCACTCAAATTAGATCTTCAGTTTGCCCACTCGATTGTCCAGATACTTGCAGCCTGTCAGTTGAAGTGACTGATTCGCAGATTATTAATATAAAAGGATCAAACGCCAATCCTTATACAGCCAGTGTGATTTGTGAAAAAGTGGCGAAATACTATCCCGAGTTTGTTCATGGTGAGCATCGACTCCGTTATCCCTTAAAACGGGTGGGTCAGCGGGGTGACAATCAGTTCGAGCGAATCAGTTGGACAGAGGCTTTGGATGCAATTCACCAAGGGTTGAGTCAAGCGATCAAAAACTACGGTCCTGAATCGGTATTACCACTGAATTACGCAGGGCCACACGGCCAAATTTCAGGAGGTTCTATGGATCGTCGGTTCTTTAACAAGCTTGGCGCTACGCAACTGGATCGTGGTCCATTTTGTGGCGCCGTGCGTGGTATGGCTTATACCAGCCTGTTTGGAAGTTCGCCCGGCATGCCGCCAGAACAAATGACCGAAGCCGATGTAATTGCAGTCTGGGGCAACAACGTAACTGTGTCTAACCTTCACCTGGCAAGAGTCATTAAGTCAGCCCGTGACCAGGGTGCCAAATTGGTTGTTGTCGACCCCAAACGAACTCGTATCGCTAAACAAGCACATCTTTATTTGCAGATAAAACCTGGTACCGATGTTGTACTAGCCATGGCGCTTGCCTGCGAACTAGAATCGCGTGGTGCATTTGATGAAGCGTTTATTGAAACTTGGGTTAAAGATCGCGACATATTCATGCAACAGGCAAGCCAATATCCAATAATTGAGATGTTAAAAATATGTGGCATTAGCGCCGATCAATTTCACCAACTAGTCGACCTCTATGCAAACGCAAAAAACCTCGCATTGTCAATTGGCAATGGTATCGAACGAGGCCGTAGCGGCGGTTCAGGACTCAGAGCCATTATGAGTATCAACGCACTCACAGGGCATCTTGGACGACCTGGAGCAGGGATATTTGCCAAACCTGGGTTCGCTTTTGCGCTAACACCTGATGCCTTACAGCGTCCAGACTTAATCCCAAACGGAACTAGAACCTTTAATATTGTCGATGTCGGCAAACACTTACTAGACGATCAGCTCGACACGCCTATCAAAGCCGTTTTTATCTATAACCATAATCCCGTTTGTACCCATCCTGATCAAAACCGGATGCGTCGTGGCTTAAGTCGTAATGATCTTTTTATCGTTGGATGTGATGTGGTGATGACCGACAGCATGAGCTATGCCGATATTATATTGCCTGCCTCATCTCATTTTGAATTTGATGATATCTATGCGTCCTATGGCCACAGCTATCTTCAAAGGGCTGAACCGGTCATTCCAACCGTTGCAGAGTCGTTACCCAACACTGAGATATTTCGACAGCTAGCGGCACGATTTGGGTTTGATGACCCTTTGTTTAAACACACTGATCATGAACTGATGGATGCGGCCGTTGATCCTTTAGATCCTCGATTAAATGGACATCGCCCTAGTCAACTACCGACCGATAGCGCTGTGTTAATGAATACAATCAAGAATGAGCCAGTATCAATGTGTAACACCGTAAAGCCCACAACAACATCAGGCAAAATTGAGTTATTCAGTGACGTCCTAGAACAAAAATTTGGCTTTGGAATTCCTCGCTATGATCCCGTTTTGAATGACTTTCCTCTGGTGCTCATCTCACCTTCTTCCTCTAAACGAACCAACACAACTTTTGGTAACAACCCAGCATCTGCCTCGGCTGAATATATCGAGATTAATCCGGAAGATGCCAAACTACGAGGCATTATTGATGGCGCTCAATTAAGAACATGGAACGACTTGGGTGAAGTAACACTGGTTGCCAAGGTAACTGATGCCGTACCCTCAGGGACAGTCTACAGTGCTAAGGGCACTTGGTTAAATACCAGCAATACAGGGCAAACCATTAACGCGTTAATTCCTGCAGATATAAAAACGGACATCATGCAAGGTGCTTGCTATAACGAGACTTTTGTTGATTGTGAAGTTTGGGATTAGGCATTTTCTGCCATTAAGGTTATCAACAACTTACTTTTGATCGGGCCTAAGATGACTGAGATTCGCTCCCTAAGAACCATAAAAGTGTTTCATCCTAAATGTATGCTTGCCTATTTTAAAAGATATTACGTCATGCTTTAGCGTATAACTTAAGAAATATGTTCACTGATTAAATTGAATTGACCTTTGACATCTGTCTCAAAATTATTTTACGTCGCAATAGAAACAAGGATATATTTTTAAAAGTGATAGTATCAGACTCTTATTCTTAAGAAGGAGTTGATCTATATGCCAATGTTTATTACACCTGAAATTCACATTCAGAATGCGCAGCTAGTCACTCGCTCTAGCTCGGGTGACGTCGATATATTCCATGAGATGACGCCCCAAGAAGCCGTCAAAAAATTTGCTGACGAAGGTGCCAGCATGCTTCAAATTTTTGATATAGACGCGGCAAAACTCTTACCTGATAATAATGAAAAATTAATTAAACAACTTATTTTTGACTCTGATATTCCAATTCAAGTATCAGGTGGAATTCGTAGCTTAAGCCAAATTAATGATTGGTTTGAAGCTGGGGCTGCTCGCGTAGCGCTTGGTACCATCGCTATTACGGACGCTCAATTAGTTACAGAAGCATCAAATAGACATCCTGGTGGAATTGTTGTTACCTTATCCACTAGCAATGGTTTTGTCTGGATTGACGATGGCAAAACTCAAACTGCTTTTCGGCCAGAAGACATTATCCGTGAACTGCAAATGACGGGGGTTGCCGGTATTATTCATCGCAACCTTGATTATAATTTAGATGACTTTTCTGAGGCACTTGCTTTAACGGAGCAACTAAGTCATGAGGTACCTATACCAATCTATTCAAGCGGAACGGTAAGAACCCTTGATGACATTGCCCGTATTAAGTATATGCCCAATATTAACGGTGCAATGATTGGCCACGCGTTAGTGAGTGGTAATGTCTCACTACCCACTGCATTAAGCATTGCCGCACAGCAAGAAGTTGGTTTAGAACCAGAGTCAACAACACCCATCGTTAAGATGGGTATGCATCGTTCAGTTCAAGCTTATCTAGCGGCTTTTACTAGGTCACAAGCCAGCAGGGTTTGGAGCCAGACACTTCGAGAAGCAATCACTAGCGACAATCCTTATATGGAAATGTCTATACCTCAAATTGATTTAGAAGCCAGTGATAGCGAGCTATCTGACGAAGAAAAGCAACGCCAATATGAAGTAGCGATGGATAAGGCTGATATTATTATAGTCGTTCTGGATGGGGTCGATAGCGAGGCTTGGACGGGATTTGAATGTGGTTATGCTCGAGCACAGGGGAAATTTATTTATGGGATAACTTCAGAAAAAATTGATGAGACTAGCTCTGAAAAGAAAAATCCATTTGCAGTGATGTGTGATGAGCTTATTTATTTTGATGCGAGTGATGATGTTGAGCGTTCACATAGTGAAATTTCTCATGCGTTAGCAAGCAGTATCATGGTAAAAAATCTACAATGACATTATAAATTAGTATCCCTTTGCGTTTAAAGCCAAACTGATTTTAAGTACGTTTAAAAAAAATCTAAAACATGCTACTAGCAATTGTCGTCTCTAGTAGCATGCTTATTCAATAGGCCTTTAACAGCGAAGGAAAGTAATCTATCCTTCGGGTGAAACGCATTTATAAACAACAAAAGATTGCTTTCCATCGTTAATAACGGTTAATGGTACGATGGTGTCCCCTCCCATATTTGCTGCACTATTTCGGGCAATAAGAGCCAGTTCCTTAGTTAATGTATCAATGGGTCTAGCAATACCTAAAGCCTTTGAAGTCATTGAAACATTCGACTGCCCTAGCTTCTTACAAGTCGATATTTCTGTTGGCCCCAAAACTCGAACCTTTTGACCATTCTCAGACAATTTGACAGTGGCACAACCGGTTATAAACAAGTTGCTTAAAGCTAGCGCAACCAAAAGACGTTTGAATATCATTTTCTTTTTCCTCAATACTTTTGAAAGATATTTGTTAACATATATTAATTAAATTATAAACACTGTGATGTTTGAATACAAATGGACTAAAAAGCTGCCCTTGATAAAGTGATCAACAGATTAATAATTTGTTTTAACATCCCTCATTCGGCTTGAAATGCGAACATCCTTTGCAAAGAAAGTATCAAAAACAGTGGCATAAGCGAGTACAGCTTGAACATAGTTACGCGTTTCTTTGTACGGCACAATTGCCACCCATAAGTCAGCAGGCATCGTATTAGTCAACGGAAGCCATCGTTTTACTCTGGATGGTCCGGCGTTATAAGCCGCTGCAGCCAACAAAACGTTATTGTCAAATCGATTAAGGACGGTTCGAAAATAATGTGTACCGAAATTAATATTGTTTTCAATTTTTAGAATGTCAGCCTGTCTAGGTTTTTTTAGTCCTAAGCCTTTCGCTACATAACGAGCAGTGGCAGGCATTAGTTGCATTAATCCAAGTGCGCCAGCATGCGATTTTGCCTTTGCGTTAAAAAGACTTTCGCGCCGCATAACACCATATATAATAGACGGATCAAGTTCTTTAGCTGCAGAATGCCTCATGACTTTTTCACGATAAGGCATCGGAAAACGTAAGTTATAATCACTTCGATGGTTTGTTTTGGCGACAGTTCTAATAGCGCTATCATGCCACTTCCAACTGGACGCTAACGCGGCAGCCTGTTTTATTTTAACCGGCTCTAAGTGTTTTATAGCTTGAAACCATTCTCTGTTAGCGTCAGTCATTCGATTGATAAAAAATAACTCCCTTGCACGCAGCATATGTTTATTTTCACTCAGTAAAGCTGACTCTTCCAAGGTGGCAAGTCCATTCACATCTTCTTGTACAATTTTATAAGGTAAATTCAGTTTATCTGCCGCTAAAAATCCATAATAGGTTGATTTTTTAGACAACGCTAAGAAAATAGAACGGGAATTGGCTTGGTCACCCATTGCCTCGGTTGCTCGAGCCAACCAATACTGCCACTCATTTTCTGCAAGCAGATGACTGGGCATTTTTTTAATGACCGTGACTAATCCGATCCAATTCTGGCGTTGAAGATTGATGTGAGCTAACAATAAAAAAACTTGGTCGTTTTTCAAGTCACCAGATAAGTTGTTCAAAAGTTCAACTGCAATGTCCAACTTTTGGTGAGCTGATGATAAAGCTATTCGTTGTAAAATTGAATTGCGTTGTGTTTGAGAAAAATTGAATTCTGACGACATCTTTAACCAAAATTGTCTGGCACTTAAGGCATCTTTTCTGGCTAAGCGAATCATGGAATGGGTTATTATTTTACGATTAATATCTGAATCATCCGCTTTCCTAAATTTACGGAGTATTTTTTCTGGCTTCTGATGCGCTTCGTACCAGAGGTTTAAAGATAGTTGGCCTGACTTATCTAATTTCCTGCCTAAGTATTTAGCAAGTGACGGCTTTCTTGCCTTAAATGCTTTTTCAATACGCAACCAGATCACTTGATTAGGTTCAGCATGATGACTCAGAAAATAGTCAAAAGGTTCATTGCATTCATTTGGCTGAGAGCTACCCCGCAACCAAATTTTCTGAATATCCTGTTGTATGTTATCTAACTTTTCGAGTTTCAATCTAGCTTGAAATGCCAAACATTTCAAACGCGTATGGTTTCTATTATCAAAAAACTCTAAGTAGTGATTCCACTCTTGACGGTCGGCTAGAACTGATAACCACTTACCTCTTAATGTAAATGCAAAGGGATAATCTTTATAATCATCCAGAAAAGCCTTAACTTCAGCTATATTTACACTTTGAATCCTTTTCACGAAGTGATCATATTCAAGGTAAGGTTTTATTGGATAATCGTCCAATTGAACTAATAAATTAGCAAATTGATTCATTTTATTTTGACTAAGTGCGCTTGAGGCTTGTTTAAATAGCTTTCTCTGATGATCTATATTGGCATGAGTAACGCCAGTAATAAAAAGACCCAAAAAAAGCAAAAGCCAGCGCACACTCATTATAAAAACTAGCCAGACTTTTGATTTGATATGCAAATTAACCTTCAATTTTAAAAAATTACAGTGCATATCTAGACATAAATTTAGCATTTAATTAGCAAGTTCGATTTTAATCAAGCCTGACTCAGCTGAAGTACCTGAGCAAAGACTTGACTGCTTAAACCATTCATTCTTTTAATATTTTCTTGAGGCAAATCAACGATCGAGGGGAAGCTTTCAATAGCTAGTTCAAGGCTTGACTCCCGAAGAATGTGGAAAATAGGGTAAGGCGAACGGTTAGTCCAGTTTTCGCGATCATCGATTTTAGTATCAGCAAACTGATAATAAGGGTGAAAGCTAGCCACTTGAAAAATACCGGACCAGCCATATTGATCGAGCATGTCATCGATATAATCTAGCGTTTGATTAAACGCCTCAAAGTCAGATAGCTGCTGATTAATAATGATTAGTGTGGTCTCTAACCCAGGAACATCATCTAACCGTTTCAATTCATCATGTAGCTCTAGCATAAGAGCTTCGGTATCTCTACTGTTCGAAACTGTGTAACGAATTTTATCAGCGTCAAAGACACTTTTTGCAAATGGGCAAAGCTGAAGTCCAATAACCGTTTTCTCCAGCCACTGTTTAACTGCAGTTATAATAGTTTCATTATCTGACATATAAATTAACCTTCATTTGTTTAATAGCTCGCAGTGGATGTTAGGTTTTCTTCAATCTTTAAATTAAGAATTAGCAGTTAAATTAAAAATATCATACAAATTTTTTGCTTAAGTATTGATCAACTTCAACAGCACCCTACTTTAACGAGGTTCATTTACATTAGGTACCGACAAGCTCATATTTCAACCCACTATTAACCGACTCTCATTTAGTTGAAGCCATTGGAGCGCAATAATAGTTGCGGACGACTTAATAATACCATCAGCTAACCACTGATAAGCGATTTCGGTATCAACTACCTCAACCCGAATATCTTCATTTTCTTCGGCTAAGCCATGTATTCCACCAATGCCGTTGCTATCCACTATGCCACAAAATAAAGTGCACTCTTCAGTCGTACCACCTGGGCTGACATAATAACGGCATATTTTTTCTAGATGAATAATCTCACAGTTAGCTTCTTCCTTGCTTTCGCGAATGGCAACCTCTTCCACTGTTTCACCTTCGTCTATTACTCCAGCAACACACTCTATAAGCCATGGTGATTTTTCATCATGAATGGCACCCGCTCTAAATTGCTCTATTAGAACCACTTTCCTAAGCTTAGGGTCATAAGGTAATAAAGCAACCACTGAACCACGCTCGAATATTTCTCTAGTGAATACAGCGCTATTACCGCCATTAAATAATTCATGGGATACGGCATATTCTTCGAGCCGAAAGTATTTTGCAAATAACAGGTCGTGATTTTCGAGGCGCCATTGATAGTTCATGAGTGGACAGTCTCAGTTAGGCATTAAGAAGATTGTAAAATTTGAATGACTTGCTGCAAATCTTGTTCGGTATCCACACCTGGCCCTGGCAATTCAGTGGCCAGCTCGGTGTGAATGGAGTAGCCATTCCAAAGGGCTCTCAACTGTTCTAATTTCTCCCTTGTTTCAATTTCACAAGCGGGTAGTTTTGTAAATGCTTTAAGGAAACTGACTCGATAAGCATAAATACCAATGTGGCCTAGAAATTTTTGTGATTGATCAACACGATCAAATGGAATTAAAGATCGACTAAAGTAATTAGTTTCACCTAAACTATTATGAACCAGTTTTACCTGATTTGGGTCAAGTGCTTGAGATCGACTGATTACCTTATGCAAAGTCGTCATATCACAATTTGATTGTGCCAAATTTGAAGCGACTTGCGTCATATTAACTGAAGGCATAAGTGGCTCATCTCCTTGCAAATTAACAACAATTAAATCATCACTCCAGCCTCTTGTTTGGGCTACTTCTACCAGCCGATCTGACCCAGTTTGATGTTGATCACTGGTCATGCACACGTCACCACCAAAGTCGATAACACAGTCAGCAATTCTTCGATCATCAGTGGCCACTATAACATTTTGTGCGGCGCTACGAATAGCTGCTTCATAAACCCATTGAATCATGGGTTTATTGATGATGGTTCGAAGTGGTTTTCCAACTAATCGAGTAGAGGCAAATCTTGCAGGGATGACAACGTTAAATTTCAAGGCCATATTGTTAAATTAACCCAGAACAACGAGCTAAGGATATTTTTAAAAAGAGAAAGTTTTTATAGTTTTTTGTTCTGCAATTATAGCAAAAATGCACACTTTGGAACAATAAAAACTGATATTGATACCAATTATGGGTAAGAGTGGATATCACCTTCGAAGAGCTAGAGGGGTGAAGCAAGCAACCCAACGACCGAAGCAATTATCAAAAAACATATTTAACTTTAGATGCATGGTAATGCTAGCTCAGAGTTACTGCGACATAAAATCATGTTATCACGACCAAAATAATGAATAACATACATATTTAAGGATGCTATTAAAGGCGTTCGAGTTCATCACTTCTGAGATCA
>TARA_B110000259_G_scaffold188478_1_pt1 | contig 12293 bp, 10 predicted proteins | sample TARA_B110000259 | Tara Oceans TARA_B110000259 (sample SAMEA4397649) | marine metagenome | biome: Polar Biome; feature: [SRF] surface water layer (ENVO:00010504); material: water (ENVO:00002006), including particulate matter (ENVO:01000060) such as... | depth 5 m | reverse complement strand
GAATAAAATATTTCGAAAAAAACTGCTTTAAAGGTGGGAATTGGTATAACAATGTCTTGTTTTAATGGCGACAGGTTTCTTGAGTGGTGTTTGTGGCGCAAGGTTGGCAGGATGTTGGCAGGTTTAGCGCATCCTTAATTACAACATTTTTGTCAATATGGGTGTCGTTCGCAGGCTCAGACCCTCTATAATAATTTTTTGCTAATCTTATTTTCACGTTCTCCAACAATAATTGAGTCAGTAACTCCGGCGACATCTTTTAAAAGATGTTTGTCAGTATTAACAATGTTGGTAGTGCTGCCAAACTTGGTCAAAAGATTTTTTGGCAATTATTTTAGTATCCTATCTTGGTCTGGCAGCAAAAAAGAGCATTTCTAAAATATCATAATTAAACATAAGTTTGCTATTAGTTAAGAATTTTTCTCTCATTTTGGATCTGCGACCTAGGTAGTTAGGTTTTTCTGATTTCATTAAAAAATTCCATTAGATTTTTGATCTTTTTTAAAGATTTTATCCCCTTCTTCTCTTCAATTCCAGAAGATAGGTCAAGAATGATGTTTTTGGACAAGCTTCCCGCCCCACCTATGTTGTTGATATCAATTCCTCCAGAAAGAAAATATTCCCTTTCTATTTTTAACTTACTTAACAAGTCCCAGTTAAACTGTATTCCGGCACCCCCTTTTTCGCTTGTTTTTGCGTCAAAGAGTAAAAAGTCAGATATTTTTTGATATCTTTCTACGTCCTTTTGAATGCTGTCAATACTGAACTTGTCAGCAATCGCAATCGCCTTAATAATTGGCAGTTTAAACATTTTCTTTATTTGAAAACACCTTTCAAAACTCTCTTCGCCATGCAGTTGCAATAAATCAGGTTTTAAATTTTCTATTATTTTGGAAATATTGGGGTCGCTATCATTGACTATTATTGCAACCTTCTTGGTTGCACCAAAGTTAATGTGAGCAAATTCTTTTGCTTTTATAAGGTTGATATTTCTTTTTGACGAAGCGTAAAACACAAAACCCATAAGGTCTGGCTTGTATTTTAAGGCAAATTCAATAGATTTTTTATCTGTAAATCCGCAAAGTTTTATTTTCATTGGCTCTGTACAATAACAACACCCATCTTTAAGGTAGTTTTTTTGAAATATTTTATTCACAAGTTACTAAGAGTTGCCTACCTTGTGCTAATGGGCTGGTAATTTAAGGATAAAAAGATAAAGAAAAAATCCGTTTTAAATTGCATATTTTAAGGGTGGGGACCGGTATTGCTTCGCCGAATTTCTACAATTTTTGGTCACCATCTTTTGTTAAAAACTGGCATTTAACGGTGACATAAATTACCTAAAATTTTGTCCAACAAGTTATTGGCAGGAAAGACATTCATCATATTTTTCGGCATTATTGATTGCTTCAGTCGCGTCATTACCGGTGTTCCTTTCGACTTTTGTGGAAACCTTGTCAGCCCTCTGGATTGATGTTGATCTGCAGTAGTACAAGCTCTTAACGCCTCTTTGCCAAGCTCTAAAGTGGGCTGTATGGAGGTATTTTTTAGAAACGTCTCCTGGAAAGAATAGGTTTAAGCTTTGTGCTTGGCAGATATATTCACTACGATCGGCAGCTAAATCAACTAGCCAGAATTGATCAATTTCTTGAGCTGTTTTAAAAACTGTTTTTTCATGATCATCAAGAAAGTTTAAATGTTGAACAGAGCCTTCGTTGGTGGTAATTGAGGACCAAATTTCCTCGGTATTCTTACCCTTTTCTTGTAATAATTTTACCAAATTTTTATTCCTAACGTTAAATGAACCAGTTAGTGTTTTTTGGGTAAAGCTGTTAGCTGCGAATGGCTCAATTCCTGGGGAGGTGTTGCCAGTAATGATAGAGATTGATGCGGTTGGAGCGATCGCCATTTTATTTGAGAGTCTTTCATTAATGCCGGCATCTTTTGCGTCTGGACAAGGCCCCTTTTCTTCAGCTAAAACTTTTGACGCAGTATCGGCTTGAGACTTAATGTGTTGGAAGATTTTTTTATTCCAAACTTTAGCCATAGCAGATTCTACTGACACATTTTTCATTTGTAAAAATGAACTTAAGCCCATAACTCCAAGGCCAATAGACCTTTCTCTAGTTGCGGCATACACAGCCCTTGACATAGATTCTGGAGCTTTGTCAATAAAATCTTGCAAAACATTATCAATAAACCTTATTACATCCTCTATAAAAATTTCATCATTTTTCCAATCATCATAATGCTCTAAATTAAGAGAAGATAGGCAGCAAACCGCTGTTCTAAACTTTCCTAAATGATCAATTCCGGTTGGTAAAGTGATCTCAGAGCACAGATTTGAAGTTTTAACTGTTAATCCTAATTTTTTCTGATGCTTTGGTAATGACCTATTAACCGTGTCAATAAATAATAGGTAAGGTTCGCCAGTTTCTATTCGGGTGGTAATTAATTTAACCCAAAGATCTCTAGCTTTAACTTTTTCAACCTCTTTGTTATCGTGAGGACTTTTTAAAGAAAAATATTCATCAGCTTCTACCGCCTTCATAAATTCATCAGTAATTGCTATGCCATGATGTAAATTTAAGGATTTACGATTACTGTCGCCGCCAGTAGGACGACGAATGTCAATAAACTCCTCAATTTCAGGGTGAGAAATTGGCAAATAAACAGCAGCACTGCCGCGACGAAGACTGCCTTGAGAGATTGCTAAAGTTTGAGAATCCATTACTTTAATAAAAGGAATGATACCAGAAGTCTTGCCATTTCCTTTGACAGTTTCGCCAATTGAACGAACATTTCCCCAATAACTACCAATGCCACCACCCTTAGAGGCTAGCCATACATTTTCATTCCAAAGATCGGTAATTCCAGACAAAGAATCTGTGCACTCATTTAGGAAGCAAGAGATCGGAAGTCCGCGATCGGTGCCGCCATTACTTAAGATCGGTGTTGAGGGCATAAACCACAAGTTAGAAATATACCTGTAAAGTCTATCTGCATGTCCCTGATCATCAGCATAGTAGCCAGCAACTCTAGCGAATAATTCTTGATATGTTTCGTCAGGCATCAGGTATCTGTCTTGTAAAACAGCCTTGCCAAAGTCAGTTAGTTTGTCGTTTTTTGAATTGTCAATTTTGACTTTAAATGGCTGTTTTTTAACACTCTCTTTTGCGGAAACCTTTCCAGACATAGACTTAAAAATAAAGTTGATTAGGTGGATGAGTTTACTAAATCGGGCCATAAATAGTCAACTAAAAAGTCTGGTATTTAGTCGCACGAGAGCAATAAAGCTTTACACGAAAAGAGCGGAGAGTCTTAAAAATTTTACAGACCCTTAAAATAAACCTTTCTCAATATCTCTCCTAATTTTTTTCATTAAATCTTGATAGAAGTTGATATTATGTTCGCTCATCAACATTGCGCCTAATATTTCATTCGATTTAACTAGGTGATTTAGGTATGATCGAGAGAAATTTTTGCAACATCTGCAATTGCAGTTTTTATCAAGCGGCTCTGGATCCGTAATATATTTACTATTTTTGATATTAATCACTCCTTCACTAGTAAAGGCTTGACCATTTCTGCCGGATCTGGTTGGAATAACGCAATCAAACATGTCTACCCCCCTTTTTACAGCCTCTATTATGTCATCTGGCTTGCCAACCCCCATTAGGTATCTTGGCTTATCTTTTGGTAAGTGAGGAACTGATACCTCAAGAGTTTGGAGCATTAATTCTTGACCCTCACCTACTGCCAACCCGCCAATTGCATAACCATCAAAGCCGATCTCAATTAATTTTTTTGCAGATTTTTCACGTAAATTGGCAAAAATTCCACCCTGCACGATAGCAAATAGGCCGTAACCATCTCTTTTGATAAAAGCATCTTTTGATCTTTTCGCCCAACGAAGAGAGAGTTGCATCGATTTTTCGACATTTTCTTCAGAATTTGGAAAAGAAATACATTCGTCAAAAATCATAGTAATATCAGATCCTAATTTTCTTTGAATTTCCATAGAATATTCCGGGGTTAGAAGAATTTTTTTGCCATCAATGTGGGATGAAAATTCTACACCTTTTTCAGATATTTTTCTAATTTTAGAAAGTGACATCACCTGAAATCCACCAGAATCAGTTAAAATCGGACCACCCCAGTTCATAAATTTATGAAGACCACCCATTTTTTCAATCACATCTTCACCAGGACGAAGCATTAAGTGATAAGTGTTGCCTAGGATAATTTCGGCTCCTGATTTTTTAACATCTTCAAGGTGCATAGCCTTTACTGTTGCGGCGGTTCCAACTGGCATAAAGCAAGGAGTCTGAATCGTGCCATGCTTAGTTTTTAATTCTCCTCTTCTGGCTTTGCCAGAAACTGCCTTTACTGAAAAAGAAAATGAGTTAGTCATTTTTAAAATATTCTAAAATTTCTTGATGATTCTTAAAATGTAGCGACCTCTCTTTCAGGGTGTCACTTATATTTTTTCCTCCTCCAAATAAAATCGGCTTACACCCGCTATTAATTGCGCAATCTAAATCAACCTCAGAATCGCCAATAAACCAAATTAAATCTTGTGTTGGATCAAGATCAGATCCGTTCAATGTCAAATCAACCACTTTTTTTGATGGCTTATCTTTGTCTGCATCATGAGAGCCGATAATTTTAATAAACTTATTGGTTATTCCAAAATGCCCCACCTCTTCTCGTAGGGTTGGACCTCTTTTGTTGCTAATAATAAATAATTTTATGCCCTTTTTATTTAGCAAATTCACTAAATCCAAGGCCTTAGGTATAAACTCTAGCTTTTCTAAATTTTTTTCATGATAAGTGTCGACATAGATTTTTCCTGCCTCTCGCCACCTATCTCCAAAAAGTTCTGGAAAATAATCCCGCATTGAAAGGTGGGTTCTGGATCTTAATTCCTCTTCATTCCACTTTTTGTGACCCATTTTTTTAAGCATCTTGTTCATTGCGTAGTCAATTAATGGCCAAGTATTAACCAGAGTATTGTCCCAGTCAAAAATAATTGCTTTTGGTATTTTATTCATATTGCTTCATTTATATTGGATAATTCTTCTGGAATCGAAATATTAAAGGGTCATCCCTATCCCCAAAATATCCTTATAGTCAATTATTTCCAAACCTCTTTTGCATTTAGGTAAGAGATATTTCTTATTTAAATTTATTACCATATTACCTTCAAAATTACAAACAAAATCCTTCTTTACCCTTTTTTTTACAATTAAAATATCTTTTTTTTCGATCCTTAATCGACAAAAACTCTTCTGACAAAAATTATTTTGATCGAACTCATCTTTTATTAAAAAATATTCATCTTTGCCAAACTTCTTGGACAAATTCTTTGCCTCAAAAGATCTGTCGCTTGAAATAATTAACTTTTCATTCTTAAAAACGGCAAAAAAACTAACATTTTTATTGATAATAAGTTTTGGTAGAGGAGTTAGGACGGCAATTAAAATGCCCACTATGATCGGTAAAAATCCTAAAAATCTAAGATTCTTTTTCCAAACGCAAAACAGAACTTGTCCAAAAATTATTAACAAAAAAGCAGAACTCGGTATGTTTCTGATATTAAAATTGGAAAATTTTAAATTTGCTACAAACTCTGATAGATTTAGTAATTTTTGCACAAAATATCCTAAAATTTCTAACGGCAAAAATTCTAAACCGGTCGGGATTGCAAAAAGAGATATAAAGCTGAGAGGTAAAATAATAAAACTAACCAAAGGAATGGCTATTAGATTGGCTAAAATTCCATAAACTTGATAATGATTAAAGTGGTAAATAATAAAAATTCCGGTAAAAATTTGTACCATCAGGGAGGTGACGACTATAGAAAACAGATAAAAAATAATTTTTTCCAGAAAGTTTTGTGGTAGATCATCCTCTTTTTTTCGAAGCAAAGAATTGCAAGTGGCTATGATGGTAAAAACCGCCATAAAAGATAAGGCAAAACCAACCTTTAGAATATTACTTGGATTAAAAATTAAGATAATAAGCAGCGCTAACGCAATTGATCGAAAAAGATTTGTTTTCTTGTCCAGCAAAATAGCTAAAAACAACAAAGACACCATAAAAAAAGCTCTAATTGCCGAAATTGGTGCGCCAGCTAGAATTAGGTAGCCACCCGAAGAAAGGATTGCTAAAATTGCTGATATTTTTTTAATGTCGTAATGTGTCGTTAAAAAGCAACTCCTGGAAAGTAAGAACCGAATAGAAAAAAAGAACATGGCAGCGGCAAGACCAATGTGCAAACCTGAAATTGCTAAAAGATGCATCAATCCAGAATTTCTAATATTATCCATATTCTCATGCGAAATGCCACCCCTCAATCCTAAAAGTAGAGCGTTTACGACGGATGAATGTTCTTTTGGTATGGCGTTATTGATCTTGGCGGCAATTTTTTGTCGAAAGTTTAGAATTTTATTTTCAAGGTTTGATCTTTTAGCTCTTTGGATAATTTTTATGTTCTTGGTGGCGTATCCAGAACCTCCAATTTGATCAAAAAATATTTTTTTCTTATAGTCGAAATTGTCAAAAATTTTATTATCGGGAATTTTATTTAAAAAGGCAGTTGTAGAAATGAAATCACCAATTTTTAAATCTTTAGGTGAAATTTTATTGTTAATAATAATCTTTTTTGGAATTTGAAAAGTTTTATCCTCAAAATCGTGATACTTTTTGTGTCTAAGGTATGGGTTTAAATCTAAAAACTCTGAACTTCCTAGGTAGTTATTGTTAAAATATCGTTTAGTTAATTTTTTTAACTTTTTTTTCTTATATTTTGGCTGGCTAAATTCTAAGTCTCCCAAGGTGATTTTTTGTGATAGAGTTTTCTCATTTTGATCTTGGTAATTTTTGATACTTACTATCTTTCCCTTAACATTTGCATAGATTGCGTATTCTAATTTTGGTGAATTTACAATCTTTTCGGCGTAAAATTTCATCCATAAAAAGCCAAAAAAGAAAAATAATATTAGAAGTAGGGTATTTTTTATGGCAAAACTTTCTTTGTAAATAAACATTCCCATAAAGCTCAACAGCAAAATTGCTGCTGGATAATAGTATCCACCATTAAAGTTAACTTTTGAGGCGATAGCAATGCCAATGGCAAAAATTATTGGAAAAAAAAGAATATTATTTTCTTCGCTAAAGAAGAGTTCTTGTATTTTTTGTGGTATTTTTTTCATTTAAAATGCTTTGCCCACCAAGATGATTAAATATTATCGTAGGTAGTGGGTGTAAAATTTGCTTCTTTTGAAGATTATGTTACATTCTAACCATTAACTAATACAACTAAAATATATGTCATTCAAATGTGGAATTATCGGCCTACCAAATGTCGGTAAGTCAACTCTTTTTAACGCCATCACGGGAACTTCGAAGGCAGAGTCTGCAAATTATCCTTTTTGCACTATTGAGCCAAATATTTCAAAAGTTTCGGTACCAGATGAAAGGTTGCAAAAACTAGCAAATATCCCTTCTTCAGAAAAAATTATTCCTATTCAAATTGAGTTTGTTGATATTGCTGGCCTAGTGAAGGATGCTAGCAAAGGGGAGGGTCTTGGTAATAAGTTTTTGTCCCACATTAGGGAGGTTGACGCTATTATTAATGTCGTTCGCTGCTTTGATGATGATGACATTACTCATGTTGAGGGAAGTATTGATCCAATCCGTGACATCGAGTTAATTCAGTTAGAGCTAATTTTATCTGATCTCGAATCTTTGGAAAAGAGGTTGCCAAATTTAGAAAAAAAATCCAAAAATAGCAAAGATAAAGATCTTTTAACTCAAATTAATGTTGCCAAAAGGGTCCTCTCTGTCTTGTCTGAAAATAAGCCGGCAATTGCAGCCGAAATTTCTGACGATGAGAGGAGAATTTTTAAGGAGTTGGGCCTTATTACCAGTAAGCCACAATTATATGTTTGTAACCTGTCTGAAGATGATGCATCTTCTGGTAACAAATATTCTGACTTAGTCGTGAATCGTGGAGAGGAGTTGGGTATTCCAACTCTCCTAATTTCTGCCAACCTAGAGCACGAGATTTCACTTCTTGAGGATCCTGATGAGCGAGCAGAGTTTTTGGAATCTATGGGACTAAAAGAAACTGGTCTTTCGCAAATTATTAAGTTTGGATACAAATTGCTAGATCTTATTACCTTTTTTACTGTTGGCCCCAAAGAGTGTCATGCGTGGCAATTGAAAAGCGGTTTTTCAGCGCCAAAGGCGGCTGGAGTTATTCACAGCGATTTTGAAAAACATTTTATTAGGGCTGAGACTATTTCCTACGATGATTATATTGTAAACAATGGAGAGCAGGGCGCTAAAGATGTCGGTAAAATGCGCGTCGAAGGCAAAGAATATGTTGTCAATGATGGAGATGTTTTCTTTTTTAGGACTTCTGCCTAAATATTTATTGCGGCATTTAGGTAAGCTCTTGATAGCTTTTTGGTATTAGGGGGTTAGGTAGATAAAGTTAGATCACGCAACTACTTATCGAACATTATGGGTGAACGTCCTGTAAGAATTTTTTTAACCCCCAGGAGACATCTTTTTGTTTCATAAAAAATTCCCCTATTAAAAAGCAGTTGATGTTATTTTTTTGCATCAATTGGATGTTTTCAATGCCAGAAATTCCGCTCTCGCAAACAACAATTTTATTATCTGGAATGCTTTTGGAGAGGTTAATTGAGTTGTTAATGTCGATCGTCATATTTTTTAAATTGCGATTATTAACGCCAATTAGTTTTGTCTGCAACTTCAAAGCTTTCTCCAACTCTTCTTTATCATGTATTTCTACCAAAACATCTAATCCGTTTTCAATGGCAATTTTTTCTAATTCTACAGCCTCTTTTTCAGACAGAATTGACATAATCAATAAAATGCAATCAGCACCAATTAGTTTTGATTGATAAACTTGATAAGGATCGATAATGAAATCTTTTCGTAAAATTGGCAAATTAACCTGATTTTTAATTTCTGTCAGATATTTTTTTGACCCTTGAAAAAATTTTTCATCAGTTAGGACTGAAATACAGCTAGCGCCAGAATCTTCGTAAGCTTTGGCAATCTCTAGATGATTAAAATCATTGCGAATGATTCCTTTGCTTGGTGAAGCTTTTTTTACTTCAGAAATTATGGCAATATTATTTTTTTTAATGTCAGATCTTATTTTAGAGATAAATGGTTTCTGAGAAAAATTGACACTCTTTAGTTGTTTTTTTAAGTCAAAAAGAGGTAGTTGAGCTTTTTCTGTTTCGATTTCAATTTTTTTTTGATCTACTATCTTATCTAGTACCATTTTCTATCTATAATGTTGGATAAAGCCTTGCGCCCGACTAATGTGGGGCGGTCGTTGCTTAGCAATCTTAACCTTAAAAGATTTTACTATATAATGCATTGTAAGTGGAAAATGGTATGATGTCATTTTTTTGGCTGTAACGATTATTATTGTTGTAATTTAAAGGTAAGAGACAAAATTAAACCTCGCTCTCACTCATTCTTCTGGCCTCATCTTCTGCCGTTAAGTTGTCAATAAATTCATCTAAGTCTCCGCCCATAACCTCATCAATTTTATAAAGGGTTAGGTTTATCCTGTGATCAGAAACTCTTCCTTGTGGGAAGTTGTAGGTTCGAATTCTTTCAGATCTGTCGCCACTACCAATTTGCCCCCTTCTGTTTTCCGATCTTTCGTGATCCATTTCCGCTCTTTTTGCATCGTAAATTCTTGATCTTAGAATTTTCATCCCCTTTTCTTTATTTTTATGCTGTGATTTTTCATCTTGCTGAGAAACGGTAATTCCCGTCGGTAGATGAACTATTCTAACTGCTGAATCAGTAGTATTAACTGACTGACCTCCTGGTCCAGAAGCTCTAAAAATATCAATTCTTAAATCCTTGTCGTCAATTTTAACATCAACCTCTTCAGCTTCTGGTAAAACTGCAACAGTTGCAGCCGAAGTATGCACTCTGCCAGAACTTTCAGTTTCTGGAACTCTTTGTACGCGATGTACGCCAGATTCAAATTTTAAGCGAGAAAAAACATTTTTTCCAGAAATCGAGGCTGAGCCATCCTTGCAACCGCCTATTCCAGTTGATGCAAATGAAATAACTTCAAATTTCCAGCCATTTTTTTCGGCATACCTTTGGTACATATTAAAGAGGTTGGTGGCAAAAAGTGCGGCCTCCTCTCCGCCAGTTCCAGCTCGCACCTCTAAAATAGCATTTTTTTCATCCGCCTCATCTTTTGGCAATAATGCAACTTTAATTTTTTGTGTTATGTTCTTTAAGGATTTTTCGCTATTAATTTTCTCTTCCTCTAACATTTTTTTCATCTCTGCATCGTCAACATTATCTTTTAACAGCTCCTTAGCGTCCTCTAAATCAACAGATGTTTTTTTATATTCATTAATGATCTCAACTATGGTTCCAAGATCGGAATATTCTTTAGAAACTTTGGCATAATCATCTCCTAACGCAGATGGGTCCATGATTTTTTCTGAAAGTATTACGTAACGCGCTAAAAGAGCGTCTAATTTTGCATCTAAAGACATTATTTTTTAATTTTTAATATTTTTTTACAATTGTCGGAAATTTGTTTCCTTAAATTGCGGAAGAAGTTGGTAGTGTGGGCAAAAATTACACCAAAAAGGAAAAAAAGAATCAACAAAATAAAGAGGCTAATATCAGATTCATAACCAAAGGGTTCTAAAGAAATATTAACAATGAAGCGGTTATTGACAAAAAATATAATTGCAATAATCGAAAAAAGTATAATAATTATTTTTTTGATAAAATTTAACATAAGTTATGAATAAATTTGATATTGCTATAATTGGCGGCGGTTTTTCCGGTCTCTCTGTTGCCCTTTCGCTGTCGGTTATTAGTTCCGACCTGTCAATTGCCTTAATTGAAAAAACTGATTTTTTAACCAAAAAAAAAGTTTCTGACGGCAAAAATTTTGCGATCTCCAACAATTCTATAAAATTATTTCAAAAGATCAATATTTGGAATCATCTAAAAGACAAATCTGGTAAAATCAAAAACATTAATATCAGTGATAAAAATTCGCCCCTTCATTTGCATTTTGACAGCAACTCTTTTGAAGGTTCTAAGCAGATGGGTGTTATGATTAAAAGTCATGATATTTACATCGAACTTTGTCAAAAGATAAGGGAGCAGAAAAATATTTCAATTTTTTCTCCAAATTCCTATCGAGATATTAATTTTAATGAAAAGGGGGGTGAAATTATCTTCGAGGATGATTCCAGAATTTCTGCTCAACTAATAATTGTTGCTGATGGTCGAAAATCCTATTTTAGAGAAAAATTTCAGATCGAAACTTATCACAAACACTATGATCAAACAGCTCTTGTTTTTGACATAGAGCATTCAGAATGTCATAAAAATATCGCTTATGAGAAGTTTTTTCCAGAAGGAGCTTTTGCTATTTTACCCCTAAAGGAGCAAAATAAATCTTCGATTGTCTGGATGGTCAAAAGGGACATCAAAGATGTTTATATAAACTTTGACAAAGAGAATCTTACGCGTCAAATGATGAAAAAAATCGGCAGCGATCTGGGTAAGGTTAGTATCATTAGCGAAGTTTTGTCTTACGATCTGGAACTGATCTACCCTAAGGAATATTTTTATCAAAAAGCTGTTTTAATTGCCGACGCTGCTCATGCTATTCATCCAATAGCCGGCCAGGGTTTTAACCTTGGAATTAAAGATATTATGATTTTAACTGATTTGATTGAAGAAAATTTTAAATTAGGCGAAGATCTAAATTCTGACGAGTTGATTGCTAAATATAGTAAGTTTGCTAAATTTGAGGCTAAAAAGATGATTTTAGCAACCGACAATCTTGATAAGTTGTTTTCTAACAATATTTTACCAGTAAAAATTGCTAGAGACCTGGGTTTAGCAATTACTGACAAGATTCCGAAATTAAAAAAATTTTTTATTAAAATTGCTGGCGGCTAGTGCTTGTTAAATCATTTATTTTTAAGTAGCATGAGTATTGTCTTTAGCGAGGCTTTTAAAATGAACTTACTAAAATAGTTTTGTATGAACAAGTCAGGTAACAAAAATTTAAATCATCAGACTTGGTGTAAATTTGTTATACTTTTTGTGACATTTAATACTTTAAGTTTTTAGTAAATCTGCATTGTCCATCGGCAACGGTACCTCTTCACACGCTCTTATTATAGCTTTTTTTGGAATCGCAATTGCGATATACTCTCTTACTATTTTACTTATTTTTT
>TARA_B110000259_G_scaffold102155_1_pt1 | contig 12293 bp, 10 predicted proteins | sample TARA_B110000259 | Tara Oceans TARA_B110000259 (sample SAMEA4397649) | marine metagenome | biome: Polar Biome; feature: [SRF] surface water layer (ENVO:00010504); material: water (ENVO:00002006), including particulate matter (ENVO:01000060) such as... | depth 5 m | reverse complement strand
CCCCCCGTGAAGCTACTGAAGAACCGATTTACGCTTGGCTACTGATTGTTCCGCGAGGGGCCGGAGTAGTTATCGGGTAAAACCTCTCGTGCGGCCATGATGCCAATAAGCATTACATCTGAGGCTTTCACAGCGCGGCCCTATTTTTTTGGTGTTTTGGGTCTTTCGCGAAAACGCCGTGGCGTCTCGTCGAAACGTCGTCGTTTTCGGGTTTCGTCTCGCAAGGCACGAGTGTGTACAGATTCGCGGGCGCTTGATACCCGCACTGCGCGAACCTGAAGGTTGTACTTTCCGTGCCTATAACCACGTTGGCGAAATCTACGGTTATCCGGCGCGCGCCATCGCCGGATGCATAACCTAATTCGTCCGAAAGTTTTGGGACGTCGCTTGACGTCTTCGCGTCGTCGCCGCCCACACCGGTTCGAAACCCACCGCACCCGAAAAGCTTTCTTTTGATGTATAATTTGATCCACACGACTGATGATCTACTACTCGGTGACGATCAACGTTCAATATATCACCATCTTTCGACTGAAGAAAGCTTTGGGAAGTGTCGCGGCGAGAGGAGGCGAAGGGCGTTGTTTTTTTGGTTTTTCTTTTTTGGTTTTGGCTGGCTTTGGAGACTTTGTCCGACAAACTTGCCGCCATGCCCCGCCCTCTCGCAGAACGTCACCTGCAAAAGCGAACGTAGAACACTCGCAATCGGGCTTCGTTTTGAGAGAGGGCTACATTTACGGGATGTTCCTCTCCGGGGTCTTGAAGTCATGATATGCAGATGAACCTCGAAAGGAGCAGCAACAGTTTCGGGCTTTTTTTGTCTCTCGCGGGATGATCGATCAATACGCACGACCTGTCGTGGTACGCCACAACAGGGAGACGCCGAGGGTTGCTTCCCGGGGTGAACACGGGCATTCCTCGGTCATTACAAAGCCGGTGACTCGTTTCTGTCCTGACCGCGGTTGACAAAACGGTTTTTGGTGCGGGACTCCGCGCTCGCGAACAAGCTTGACTTGTTTTTAGGTCGGAAACCTGACCTCCCTTCCCTTCCCGTGATCACCGAATCAACAGATCCGTGCCGCACTCGGGTGGAGGAGAGATTCGCACGGAAACGACTGGAAAATAAGGAAAAGTTCTTCCAAGTCGTCATACGTACGCCGATTAAACAAAGGTGCGCGGCGCGCCCGTCTCGCGAAGGAGTGTTTTTGTTTTCGCGCGCGCGAAAAGAAGGAAAGAAACCGCGACTCGTCGAATCGGAGTGGGTGGATGAAAGAAATTACACGACCCGCGGTGGTACGCCGCCGCGGCGAGGCGCCGAGGGTTGCTTCCCGGGGTGAACACGGGCATTCCTTGGTCATTCCATAGCCCATGAATCGTTTCTGTTCTGACCGCGCCGAGACGAGTTCGCGTTTTTTTGCTTTTTGTTTTTCCCGTTTCCCCCCACCAAAACCCGACAAAAAACGCCTGGACAAAGCAGAAGGCGTAGAGAGACCACGCTCTCTTTGCTTTCCCGTCGTTCACAGGCAGAGCTTAAAGCTTGGGAATGGGTGAGCGCTCGGACTTTCTCCTTACCGGTGATGGATCCTGAACAGTTGCTCAATCTCTCGTGCGACATTTCCGATTTTGTTTTTTTGTTTTGCGAACGCTGTTCCCCGCGCGTCGTGCTTGAGCCAGTTCCGTAAACCGCGTCCTTCGCGCTGAGGATAGAAATTCGCTGAACCACGTCGTCCTTACCGGACGTCAAAACGTGAGGCACCAATACCTTCACCCTCTAAGAAGTACCGAGCGATGACGATATGGATGGGCGGCGCGTACTGTTCCGCCGCATGGGCAAACAGTCGGGGACGCGCGTCGCGGCGCGACACGACACACGACGACCACGACGACACACGTCCCCCGCCAAAGACGAAATTTCTTTCGTCCGAATCATGCCGTCCCTACCGGACGGCCACGTGACGACTTAAGAATTGATTGCCTCAAACTATCCGAGGCGCGAGCGCGACGCGGCGTGTCGTGTTTTTTCTTTTTCCCGAAACAAAGCGCCACTTTGCCTGAAGCGGTTCAAACTCCGTGAACCAGACTTCTTACTTCAGTTGCGCAGAGTAACCCGGCGTTGTGGTTCGCCACAGCGCGCCAGACGACAAACTGGTTTGGGGTCTTCACTCCACAGAGCGCGTCGGCTTTACCATAGCGGTGGGCGCGCTCTACTCAAATTACGGACCAAATTCGAATGCGAAACTTTTCGGTTGATTTTATTTTTTTTCGCCGCCAAACGCCGACGACTCACCTCGTCCCTCCAAACTCTCTCTCTCTTCACAGGCGCGACAGCGTTCGTCGTGACACGAGGCGTGGCATATCACACGTCCCCAACGGTGTCTCGTCGACGCCTTTATTTCGGTTAAGCATCGCAGTCACGAGCGCGTCTCTTCCGTTCTTTTCGTGAAATTCGGTGTCGGTTGTTTTGTCCTCGCCGGAAATTTTTTGCCTCCGTGGCTCTCGGTCGGCCCGCCTGCTGTTCCGGCAGGCGCGCTTCCCACAACGACACGTCGCGCGCTTCGCCTTGGAGCCTCTGGTGTTCGGTTTCCGGCGGTTCGATCGCGACATTTCGTCCATCGATAAGGCCCCGCGACGCTCCCGAACGCGCACTTCCGCACGCACCCCGCGTCCGTCGTCCGCCGCCAACTCCGGCACGATGTCCACCGCCCTCGCCTTCTCCACATCACTCGCGGCGCGCGCTGTGTTTTCCAAACCCAAACGCGCCGGCGCCGCCTCGACGAAACGAGGTGTTTGTTCCGTCACCCGAGCCGAGGTGGACCGCGGGTACGGCCCCGGCAGCGCGTCCGCGGCGGTGTCCGCGGATGAGTTCTACGAGGTCACGCTTCCCAAGCCTGTTGGGGTGAAGTTCGCGCGAGGAAACGACGGAGGCGCGTACGTGGTTTTCGTTCCCCCCGAACCCGAGTACGACGTTTTCGAAATCGGGGACAAGATCGTCGCGGTTTCCGCGAGTTTCGGGGATGAGGTTTGGGGCGCTGAATCGTACGGGCAGGTGATTTACGCGATGAAAAACCGAAACGGGGACATTTATTTAAAAATGCGCAAGCTTGGTGGTGATTTAAGTGCGTTGGAGTCTACTGGGAAGAGCAGCGCGATGGCGGCTGAGCGCAACGGCGGGAACTACGGCGCCGGCACGAAGGAACAGCAGATGCAAAACTTTTCAAAAAAGAAGGAACTGGAAGTGCAGCGCCTGGACATGTTCGACGAAGGCATCTCTTTGTACAACAAAAACGACTTCGACGGCGCCCTGATTGTGTTCGAAGAAGTCGCCGCGTTGGAACCCAAGAACTACATGTCGGATTCCTTCCAAATGGCCACCGAGATCTTCAGGGTGAGCCAGTACAACATCGCGTGTTGCTTTTCCAAGCTGGGGCAGATCGACAACTCCCTCTCTGCGCTTAAAAAATGCATGGGGTCGGGGTGGCGCGATTTCAAGAAAATCAGAACCGACCCGTCCCTCGCGAACGTCCAGAAAGCCCCGGGCTTCAAACCCATGATGGACAAGTTCGACGAACCCCTGATCAACGACAACGCCGTGAAGTTCTTGAAGGGGATCTTCGGAGGGAAGTAGAGCGGGGAGTATTTTTTTGCATGTAAAAAAAAGCAAAAAGTTCAGTCATGTATTGGGCGATGTATGGACAAACAGTCACAAGCTTCGGTAAAACAGTGTTTCGATTTGGAAAATGACTTCTTCCTCATCCAAGGCGCCACGAGGGCAAGGCAGCCACCCACGTACGCGCCGTGCGTTTACGCGATCGAGCGTTCACGCTTTGGACTCTGCACAACTCGCAACGCACGACGGCCACCATGCTCGCCGCCGCGACTTGTTCCGTCGCCGCGCCCGCGCTCGCGAACGGCGCGCGTGGTGTTCGTTCCGCACGCGTCGTCGCTAACCCTTCCGTGTCGCGCGCGCGCCGGTCCTCCCGCGCGTCAAAACTTCGCATCGCCGCGGTTGTCGGTGGCGATGCGTCGCTCTCTGCCAACTCCAACGCGCGCGTCCCGAATCGTTTGTCCCTCTCCGAGCTCGCCCAACCCGTGCTTCGTTCGCACGGCTGCACCGAGCTCGCGCAGGTCTCCGCGAGTTCAAAAGCCATCGGCGTCGCGGACACCACCGCGAACCCACTGCGCATCTTCCCGAATGGCATCCGCCCCGAGTTTCTAGCCCTCGCCGTGGTCGTGGCGTTCGGGGTGACCGTGAAAAGTCTACTGGACACCCCGTCACGAACGTACACGCAAGCACCCGATGGCCAGCAGCAAATAGGCACGGTGGGCGAGGAGTACGACGCGTGGACCGAGGAAGGCATCCTGGAGTACTACTGGGGCGAGCACATTCATTTGGGGTACTACACGGATGCCGACATGGCGAACGGCGCCGGTACCTTAGCGGGGTGCAACGTGAAGGATTTCATCGAAGCCAAGTTCGACTTTGTGGATAAAATGCTGCAGTGGAGCGAGTGCCCCCCTGAGCCGGCACGGGTTTTAGACGTGGGGTGCGGCATCGGAGGCACGAGCAGACACTTGGCGAAATCGCTAGGCCCGAAAAGCCAGGTGCAGGGAATCACGCTTTCGCCGAACCAGGTGGAACGGGCCACGGCGCTTGCGAAAACGCAGGGCGTGGACAACGCCTCGTTCCAGGTCATGAACGCCCTCGATTTGCAGTTCCCGGACAACACCTTCGACCTGGTGTGGGCGTGCGAAAGCGGCGAGCACATGCCGGACAAAAAGAAGTACGTGGAGGAGATGATTCGCGTTTTGAAACCCGGCGGTACGATCGTCATCGCGACGTGGTGCCAAAGGGAAACCACGCCGGAGACGGAATTCACCCCGAAGGAAGAAGGTACGGCCGTAGGGGCTTTCCCAAATCCAACGGCCACTGTTGACTGTTTGCCCACACGCGACTGACACTTTTCTTTCCCAATCACAGCCAACTTAAAGTTCCTCTACGAAGAGTGGGCGCACCCGTATTTCGTGAGCATCGAGGAATACGTAAGACTGATGGAAGGCACCGACGCTATGGCCACCGTGGGCAGCGCGAACTGGGTAAAGGAAACCATCCGGAGTTGGCGGCACAGCATTTGGGTCGGGGTTTACGATCCGTGGCCGGTGGTGAAAGGTACGGTCTTGCGCGTTTCCCAAATCCCGCCTCCCTGTTTGCCCATACAAGACTGACACTTTCTTTTTATTCATCGTAAGCGGGGCCGCGAATCTGGTGGAAAACGATCCGAGAAATCGTCACCCTGGAGCGCATGCACCGCGCGTTCGATTGCGACTTGATGACGTACGGGATGATGAAAGGCAAAAAAGCGCTGTTGACTGAGGAAAGCAAGTGAGTTTGAGGTGGTAGCAGGAGTTGACAGTATTAAGCTTAGTATTAATCAAGCTACTGTGATGAACTCTCGCTCATCATCAATCCAGAAAGTGCTGTTTTTCATCGCTCGGTTCCTCGGAAACGGTTAGCCGTTGGGTAATCAGCGCGCCACTCCATCTGGCCGACCCATTGCGTGTCGCGCCATGCCGGCCGCGTCTAGCCCCGGGAGTGATGCTTTTTACCGCAGGTCGCTGCGCAAGGGCAGTGGGGGGGACGCCGAGGGGACCGCGATGAGGGCTAACCTTTCCTTCCAGCACTCCCTGAGACACGGCGACGACTGCGATGGGACGCCTGATGGGAACACGCTTTCCCAGAAACGCTCGCGAAGATCTGGTGCGCGAAGCGCGCGTGGGCACGTCACGACCCCAACTGACGCGGAGGTGGATGCTTTACTAACGCGGCTGGCTAATGGGAGTCCTTCGTTGTTAGGCACGCGACGGGATGGATCGACGCCCCCTAAAAAACCGCCGTGGTCGCCTCCCAAGGTCACGGATGTGGAACCGAGGAACCGAGGAAACGTACCCGCGTGGCCGCCCGTCGAGGCGATGATGCCGCCGGCGCAAAGGTACACAACCGGAGAACGCGCCACGACCCCGGGGAAACAAGGGAAATCACCACGGGATTTCTCTCGAGCCATTCACTTCACAACCCCGGGTGACGTGAACGGCGGGATTGCTGATGCGTCATTACACCAAGACAACCAAGACAACCAAGCGGAAACCAGGCTTCCCGTGTTTGCGCGCTTGGCCAAACAAAGCCCGCGTCACTTTGGAAAAGACCTTCCCGAAAAGCGACGGGAGATTTTCTTGTTGCGAGCCGAGCTTGCGGCGCGCGAGGTCGCGGAGGCGGCGGGGGCCGCGAACGCGGCGCCGGCGGTGGCGGCGGAGATGGCGCGAATGGGCGGCGGCTTGCGGACCATGGGTATGAGTAATTATTCTGGACAATCGGCAAACCCCACGCAGAAAGTGATGAGCCCTGCGAATTCTTCAACAGACGCACGGGAGCATGCGATTCTCGCGCAGCAGGAGTTGGCGGCGCGAGACGCGCTGGAGCGCATACTCGCCACGCCCTCCGCGTTCGGGTCACCGTCGGGGTTGATACGTCCGCGCTCCCAATCTCCGTTCGTGGCCGCGACGAGTCCTTACTTGTCCACTCGCAAAACCACCACCCCCGTGAACGCCGCGGCGTACACAGACTTCGACTGGAGGTTCACGGGCGATATCGGGGGTTCGCCCGGTCGGAAAAAGCCGTGGAACGAGCGCCAACGCGTGGCGACACAACGCCGTTTGGAAAAAGCGACCGCGTTGGAACTCGCGGTGTGGGAAAAACGGGAGAAGAAAAATAAAACCGAGAAACTCGTCCGGGCGGCGGAAAACGAACTGGAGCGGTTACGCAAACGACGTTTGGAAATCGTCACGCGCACGGTAAGTATTTCCCATTTACCACATTCCGCCGACTGATTGCCCATACAAGACTGACACTTTCTTTTTTATCTCAGGCGAGGCAAAGCGCGACTGACCAAACGAAAACGCCGCCGTCGCAAAAACAGCCCACCCGGGGACGCGCTCGCCAGCCCTGGGGCTTTGACAACGCGAGTACGTATTGCGTTTCCCAAATCCAAACACGACGACGTTTGCGCGGCGCTGACACTTTTCGGTAACGCGCGCAGACGGGACGGTTGCTTTTATCCGGAACATTCCCATTTCAACTGGCGAGTCCCCGGGTCTTAAATCGGGACGCGGGGACGGGGAGTGGGACGCTGGACCGTTCGCGACCCGGTCCCCGCGTTTTGCCTACGCGCCGCCGCTGTCCCCGGGGAGAAAAACGCCCGAAAAAACGCCCGGCTCGCGAACACCGTTCGCGCGAAACAAAGAAACCTCCGCGAGTTCCGCGAATCCCGCCCAGGCCGCTCGCGCAGCTGCGCAACGGGTCAAACAGCGCGAGCGCGAATCCGCTCAAAACGCCGCCGCCAAGGCAAACGAGGTAAGGGCGAAAGCGGAGAGTGAGAAACCTCGCGCCCGGCGCGCCGCGGAACTTGCGGTGAAGTCTAAAATTGATACCAACTCTGGAAACTCTTTTCGGGACGCCACCGTCGCGTCCGCCGCGCGATCTGGTGTTGGTAACTCCACTCCTGTCGCGGATGGACGTGCAACACGCGTGCGGACCCCGGGTCGACCAACTGTTGGGTCAACAAGTACCCGCGCGCCACTCGATCAGAAACAAGAATCCCGCGTCGAGTTGTTGGAGCGAACTGTTTCGACTCTTGAAAGCGTCGTCGCCGCGAACGGCCAGTCCGTGCAAGTCGAACTGGAAGGCCTTCGCGCGCAGATGGCCACCATGCTTGAAATGATGGCCAGGTCAAACGCAACGAACGCAAAGGCGTTCACGGCGGTGATGCACAGCGCCGTGCCGGTGGTCACCGCGGGGGGTAGCGCGTCGTCGTCGCCCGTTCCGCGTGTGATGGTGAAGAGCGAACTGCCGCCGACGCCGCCGCGCCGAATAGACGCCAAAGTTGCATCCCCTACGGCTTCTCCTCAAAGAAACAACCCCGTGCCCCGAGGAGGGCCCTCGCCCGCGGCGTCGCCCCGAGAAATCCCAGTGCCCGCGGAACGACCGAGTGATATTCCCGAGGAAAGGGTTAACCCGTTTCTGTGCGGGTGAGTTTAATAGCTTTTGTTTTGCCAAAACAAAAATTGAGTTTGTTCGTTTCTCCACTTCCCTTGGACGTGCCGCCTCTCGAGGTTCTCGGAAGCATTCGCGTTTCCCTGTTTCCCTTTCGAACGAGTGGCTCCCCTGATCTTCGTGTGTCTTGGAACGCGCGATTGATGCGTTATGGGAAACGGCACCGTTTTTCTAGGACCTGCAAACCGCGTGGCGTCGTTTCGAGAAATGAGGACCACGACGTCGTGGTCCCTCACTTCTCAACGCACGCAGCCGTGTCCCACGCCTCGCACCTTCCCCCAACACCACCAGACATGCCCAAGGCCACCAACAGCTCGCGCATCGCGTCGCTCGCGCTCGTCGCCACCCTCGCGGCGTCGTTGCACGTCGCGGTCGTCTCCGCGGCTTCCACCCCAAGACGCGCACTTCTTCAGGTTGATGACCCTATCGCGGATATTTCCCAGACCGTCGCGGGCGTCACCAACACCGTCGCGGACTCGGTGGTGAACGTCGCGGAGGGCATCGCCACGACGATAACAGACGCGATGGCGCCCGCACCAGCCCCCGACGAGATGACAGAAGACGCGATGGCGCCCGCGCCAGCCCCCGAGGAGATGACAGAAGACGCTATGGCGGACACCTTCACCGATTTTTCCGAGACAGTCGCGGACGTCACCACGACCGTCTCCGACGCGGTGGTGGACGTTGTGGAGGACGTCTCCGAGACGATACGAGACGCGATGGCGCCCGCACCAGCCCCCGGCGAGATGAGAGAAGACGCGATGGCGCCCGCGTCAGCCCCCGAAGCCGCGTCAGCCCCCGAAGCCGCACCAGCCCCCGAAGCCGCACCAGCCGCCGAAGCCGCCGAAGCCGCACCAGTCCCCGAAGCCCGCCGTCGCACGCTGCTTCAGTCGGGTGACTCTACGAAGCTGGCGGACACCTTCAGCGATTTTCCCCAGACGGTCGCGGACATTGCCAAGACCGTGGCCGACGCGGTGGTGAAGATGGCGGAGGACATCAAAGCGACGATAAAAGACGCGAAGGCGCCCGCGCCGGCTCCCGACGAGACGTCAGAAGACGCGATGGCGCCCGATCCAGCCCCCGACGAGATGATACCCGAAGCGACCGCAGCCCGGGAAGACGAACGCGTTTCCGCTCTCGGCGGAGCCGGCCAACGCACACTGCTCCAGTCCGACGACCCGTTCGCAACGCGTTTGCAAAACGAACTCGAACTCCCGCTGGCCGAGTACGAGCCCCCGTTGGCTGAGTATGAACCCGACGACGAAGTTGAAGAGTTTTCGATGGCGCCCGCGCCAGCCCCGGAAGAAGCCCGCCGACGCGCGCTGCTTCAGTCAGACGACCCGTTTGCAGCGCGGCTGCAAAGCGAGAGCGAACTCCCGTTGACCACCGAGTACGAGCCTGATGACGAAGTTGAAATGGAAGACGCGATGGCGCCGTCCCCGGGAAGACGCTCGTTGTTACAGGCGTACGAAGCCTCTATGGCTCCGGAGTCGGATTACGCGCAGCCGCCCGACATGGAGCCTGTGGATGAGGACGGGTACGCGATGCCCATGCCGTTGATTCCGACGGACCCGATGACGGACGACGACGCGATGGCCCCCACGCCCGACCTCGTCAAACGCCGCGCCCTGAAACAGCTGGACTACGTGGACTACGAAGCCGCCGCCGTCGCGGCGCAAGTTCCAGCCGCGGCGCCGGAGTACGCACCGGCGCCCGCCGCGTTTTAAGAAAGAAACGGAAAAAAGCGGTGATACGTAAGAATAAAAATAGTTTTTTTGTTGCTTGCGGAAGGCATCGATCGACGCTGTCGTCAACGAGATTCGATGCTGTCGACAGTCTTTCCATTTACCGCGCATCATACGGCGCACGGAAAACGGGACGTCGTTCACAACATTGATGATCTCGATGAGGACAGCGTCGATAGATGCCGCCGGCGCGTTCTTTTAGTCGGTTTTCTGTTTTCATAAAAAAGTAGGTCTTTGACCAGATCACAACTCACACTTCTTGTAAAGAAAACAAGTTCGCATTTCATCTCTCACGGCTCTCAGTGAGCAGCCTTCGCTTTCGCAGACGCCGATCGAACGCGCGCGCCGGTCCGCGTCGACGGTTTCGAAGCGTTTATTTTTTCAGGTTTCAAAGGTTTAGTCTCGTCTTCGCGAGTCTGTTTCGTATCCTGTCGCCTTTCCATTATTTTACCCTTCTCGCGTCGAAAAACGAAAGAACAACACCTGGGCTCGAACAACCCCGCCTCTATGGTTTCTTTGCGAAGCAAGTAGAGTTCGCATCGCATTTCGGCGAGCAATTCGGAGTGTCGCTGTTTCGTCGCCGCTTCGTTTTTTTCGTCCCGCGTTTTTTCAACCGCGACGAGCTGCCGCGACCGGTACGATTTTACAAACAATCGCAAACGAAAACCCAAGCAAAGCACAACACAAAGTTGCGCTTGTGGTGTGAGGCACTGTGCGAGGAACACCGCACTGTTTGCGAAAAAACTGCTCGTCACTCTTGTGACTCGCCAGGCGATACGAAGCGAGAACCAGGCTAACGTTTCCGACGGAGCGTTTGTTTTCCATCCCCAGAACCAGCCAGACTCGTTTCTGAACTTTTCGTGTGACACGTGTTGAAGCAACATGGCGTCTATGTCGTGCACCGCGGTGACCACGGTTCGCCGCATCTCAAAAAAACCATCCCGAATCTCAACCAAAACGTCCAACCCGCTTTGCACTTTTCGCGAAACGATTCGAACGCCGCGAACGGAACTCGCCGCGAGTCGCGCTATTCCCTCCAAGCCGACTCGCGCCTCGCGAAGCGCGTTTTGATGCGCCAACTGGAACTCGCGTGACTGTTTCGCCGATTCCAACAAGTCAGCCGTGATAGTTCGCGACACAAGCTCTATGGAGGTCAGTCGCGCGAACGACGCATCCGCCAAAATCTTCGCCGCGTCCACTTTTCGCGAAACCAACGCCGCCGACTCCGCGGCGTGCTTGTGTAGTTTTTGGTTTTCCTCGGAAGCGCGTTTCGATTGCGTTAAAACCTTTTGTAACACCCGGGACGTGCGCTCCGCTCGCCACCCCGTTTCGAAGTCCCGGCAAACACTCTCCACCGACTCGAGTTCCTGCAAATAGATCTGCCACTCCATGGCGCGGTGGATTTTGGGGAAGTTTTGGTCGGCGCCAAACGCCGAAGAGGCTTTTTGGAAACGCAAAAGAGGTTTTCTTTCAGCGCCGGACGCCTCGGAGTGTTTTGGTAGCCCTGGTTTACGGTCCGAACAGTCATCAGCAGCATCGTCGTGTGCGTTGTCATCTTCCGTGGCACTCCCTTCGTCCTGGTCCTCATCATCTGTGCCACGGTACCTCAGCCCTTGTCCTATTTCCCGCATCACGCACGTCTCGCAGTCGTCGCTTGTTTCGCACCGGCCCCGGGGAGTGACTTTCGCGCGGTGCAGACGGCACCGCGTGCTCGCGGTCGCGATGACGCACCGCAGCCGGGGGGTGGAAAGCACGCGCGCGCACAGGGACGCGTGCGGAGACGACGGGTCGTGCCCCGCATCCGCGGTCAAATCGGAAAAAGACTCGCGGTCAAACACGACTTCGTGCGCGGAAGTTCGGCAACTCGCGGTGGTGTGCGTGTTTTGTGGAAACGAAGGGTGCGTCGCGAGATGATGCGAGGCGTGGCCCACCGCGAAAACGGCGACGAGGGAGACGAACGCGACGACGCGACCTCGCATCGCGCGCGGTCGTGGTGTGTACGGGTTCCGGGTTTATGCAAACCCGGAACAACCGAGTGCCACGCCAGCTCGCCGCGCGCAGCAGTGACGTCCCGCGACGTCGTCGTCTGAGCGAAGGTCAAGACAACGAAGACGAACAGTCGTGTTTTCCGAGAACGAAAATTTCCCACCGGGACGTCACCTCACACGCCGAGGCGACCTCGCGCGCACTTCTCGCCTTCGCGAGACGCACGGTGCACGCGAGCGTCACGCACCAGGTCGCGCGCCTGGCACCGCGCACGACGCGGATCCAAAATCGTGCATTCGCACTCACGAACACCACCGGTTCACGCTGGTGTTGCCGTGGAGATCGCCGTACCTGTGACAATTAAAGGGCCTCTGCGAGCGCCTCAATCTGCGGTTCGCGTTTGTGGACGTGCCTGTGGTGCGGCTAAACACCACGGAGTTAGGGTTTGGGTTCAGACACAC
>TARA_B110000259_G_scaffold129108_1_pt1 | contig 12297 bp, 11 predicted proteins | sample TARA_B110000259 | Tara Oceans TARA_B110000259 (sample SAMEA4397649) | marine metagenome | biome: Polar Biome; feature: [SRF] surface water layer (ENVO:00010504); material: water (ENVO:00002006), including particulate matter (ENVO:01000060) such as... | depth 5 m | reverse complement strand
ACAAATGTTTTACCAAAACCCTTAATACCAATTAATAATCAGACTGTTATTGAAAGGATTATCAATTCGTTTCATAAACATGGAAAAAATGATATCTACATTTCTATAAATTTTAAAGGGGCAATTCTTAAGGCATATTTTCAAGAGCTCAACCCTAATTATAATGTTTCGTTTATAAAGGAATCAAAGCCACTAGGCACTGCTGGAGCACTGAGCAAATTAAAGCAAAAGATTAAAAATTCATTTTTTTTAACTAACTGTGACGTGCTTTTTGATCTAGATTATAAAGATGTTCTGGATCATCATAACAAAAGCAAGTCACTTATCACATTAGTTGCATCTGCAAAAGAAATTACGATTCCATATGGCTCTCTCCAAACTAGTGATGATGGCTATTTATCAAATTTTCAAGAAAAACCAATCCTGGACTATCTAATCAATTGCGGTTTATATGTTATTGATCCAGATGCATTGAGATATATTCCAGATAATAAATATTTTGATATAACTGACCTGATATCTGTTCTGCTCAAAGAAAATCATAAAGTTGGAGTGTATCCAATCAATGATAATCAATGGGTAGATGTAGGGCAATGGGAAGAATATAAAAAAGCTGTTAGTCAGATTACATGACAATTCAAAATATTGGCATTGTTGGCTATGGCTCGATAGGTCAAAAACATCATCAGATTCTAGCCTCCTTAAGTGATGATTTTCAATTCTCTATTCTTACTCAGCAAAAAGGGATTCAAAATTCATTTAATAGCTTAGAATCATTTGTAAAAGTAGATTTAGACTACATTATTATTTCTAATCCAACATCTCTTCACTATGAGTCGTTACAATTTCTTGATGCGCAATATAAGAAAATTAAATTTTTAATTGAAAAGCCACTTTTTCATAATACCCAACCTTTTGATAGTCAATCTAATTTTTATTTTGTTGGCTACAACCTTAGATTTCACCAAGTAGTAGATGAATTTATTAAATTAATTAAAAATAAAAGCTTAATTTCTATAGCCATTAAAACTTATTCTTATCTCCCTCAGTGGCGCAAAAACGTAAATTATCAGTCTTCCTCAAGCGCCTTAAAGTCACAGGGAGGAGGGGTACTGCGTGATCTTAGTCACGAGATTGACCTAGTGAATTTTCTATTTGGGACCCCAAATTTTTTGTATGCTGATTCTAGAAAAATATCTAATTTAGAGATTGAAACCGATGACTATCTTTTAGCTTGCGGACAACTAGATTGTGGAGCACCCTTAAATATAGAATTAAATTATTTTTCCAGATTTAATTCAAGAGAAATTTTTGTAGAGACGACTCAAGAATCAATAAAATTAGATCTTGGAAATTCTAATTTGACAGTTATTGGAGATACGAAGACTTTTGTAGAGCATAACATCGATATAAATGCTTCCTATAAAGCTATGCATCAGGCCATCATGTCTGATAATTTTGAAAATGTTTGCTCCCTTCAGGAAGCTATTTTGGTACTTCAGCAAATTGAACAAATTGAACATCTATCATCATAATGAATAATATCTGTACTATATGTGCCAGAGGTGGCTCCAAAGGTGTTCCTAACAAAAATATAAAATTATTAAATGGAATTCACCTAATCACTTATACAATTAACCAAGCCATTCAATCAAAATTATTTTCAAAAATTGTTGTTTCTACAGATTCTCAGAAAATTGCAAATGTAGCCTTGGCCGCTGGAGCCGAATGCTGGTTCCTGAGACCAAAATATCTTTCTTCAGATAAAGCTTCTAAGTTAGATGCTATTCGACATGCGGTCATTAAAGCTGAAAGTAAATTTAATACTAATTATGATTTTGTATTTGATTTAGATGCTACATCTCCTCTGCGAAAAGTGTCTGATATTAAAAAGGCATTCCAATACTTTATAAAATCTAAAGCATCTAATCTCATTACAGCAACACCCGCAAGAAAGAATCCATACTTTAATATGATTGAGTATTCTGGAAAAAAAATTAAATTAGTTAAATCAATCAAAGGCTCATCCTCTCCTCAATCAAGACAAGTAGCACCGCCAGTTTATGATATGAATGCATCAATTTATATATGGAAGAGAGACTCTCTATTTAATGATCTAAGCTTGATAAATAAACATACTGTATTACATGAAATGCCTGAAGATCGATCAATTGACATCGATACAATGATCGATTGGTATCTTGTAGAATTAATCATGAAACTACATATTAAAAAATGAATCTTAAAAATAAAAACGTATATGTTATTGGCGGCTTGGGCAGAATAGGGCAAGAAGTTGTTAAAGGGCTTCTTGAATATGGCGCCTCAGTAATAATAATTGATAGACAAGATCCTAAAAATTTAAATGCTACTTTTAAAGATGACCCCAATGTTAAATTCGTGCAGATTGATTCTGATGAAGTGGAGGCAGCTGGACTAGTATTTTCAGAGGCAGTAGACAAGTTTGGATGCCCAGATGTATTCATTAATTGCTCTTATCCCAGAACAGATGATTGGGCGAGTAACTCATTTGAAAAAATCTCACTTGAGTCAATGCGTAAAAATATAGATATTCACCTAAATAGTTATATATGGCTAGCCAAGATGGCTGCAGATTATATGAAGGAATTTAATAAGGCAGGATCAATTATATTAACAAGTTCAATTTATGGATTAAAAGCGCAAGACCAAAATCTTTATCATGGAACTAGCATGTCTGAGAATCTAACTTATGGAATAATTAAAGCCGGGATTATCCAGGGATCAAGACAAATGTCATCTTATTATGGTCAATTTAATATTCGTATAAACTCTATTTGCCCAGGTGGAGTGCAAGACAAAAATCAAAATAAAGAATTTATAGAAAAATACTCTCTAAAAACACCTTTAAGGAGGATGGCAACCCCCTCAGATTTAATGGGTGCATATCTTTTTCTTTCCTCTGATCTTAGCTCTTACATTACAGGGGAAGTGCTGATGGTAGATGGTGGATTTTCTATTACGTAAGGCTGCAATCCCAGGAAGAAACTTCCCAAGCTTTGATTATAAAAAAATTAATGAATAAAAAAATTTTAATAGTTGTAAATAGTCTTGATTTTTTTCTCAGTCATCGAAATACACTGGCTCAAGAGCTCATCAAAAATGGCTGTAATGTTGTTGTGATAACAGATATGAGCGGCAAAAACTATCATGATGAAAATATTAAATTTGTAGATTTTGAAATTGATAGAGCCTCTATTAATCCTTTTAGCTTTTTTCTTAAGGTAATAAAGCTTAGGAAGTATCTATCAATTTATCCAAATGATATTTATTATTTTGTATCACATAAATCAAATATTTTAGGAGGCTTTGCCTCATTTTTTAAATCAAATAAAGTCACCATCTTTTCGATCAGCGGTTTAGGGTATGCATTTATAAATACCAATCTAGTGGCTAGGATTTTAAAGTCATTGATTTTATGGATTTATTCAATTTTTGCAAAAAAAGCCAATACCTTGTTTGTTTTTCAAAATAATGATGATAAAAGACTCTTTCTTGATTATAGGGTTTTAAATGACAAACAAGCCACTATTATTCCTGGTATGGGAGTAGACCTTGAAAAATTTCAGTTTCAACAAAGAGAAATTATTGATTCTGAGCCCATCAAAGTTTTATTTGCTGGTAGATTACTAATAGATAAAGGCATTCAAGAATTTATTGCATTAGCATCAAAACTTAAGAATAAAAATTTTGAATTTCATATAACTGGTAAATTAGATTTAGAAAATCCAAACGTAGTTAACCCCGAATACTTTGCAAAATGTCTCAATGAACCAAATATTATTTATCATGGGTACACTCAATTTGAACAAATATTTGCCCTATACAGAGCTACTGATATTTTTTTATTACCCTCTTATAGAGAAGGATTCCCGAAGGCTGCCCTAGAGGCTGCTGCTACAGGCCAGCCATTATTATTGTCTGATGTTCCTGGATGCAGGGATTGTGTTGTAGATGGCTTTAATGGGTTTCTATTTAAGAAAGGAAGCATTGAAGAGATGGAAGCATGTTTAGAAAAACTTGCAGATTTAAATGATTACCAATACTTTTCTAAGAATTCAAGACAGTACGTTGAAGAAAATTTTTCTGCTACATATATTGCAAATCAATATATCAATCTCATAAAATCTAATTAGCTTTGATTATTCATCCATTGGTTAAGTTGAATTATTGACCAAAGTTCATAGAAGTTATTATTTTTCTGCAATTGATGATCATCCCATTTTTTTCTTACCAGTTCAGTTGGAAGAAAGGAATCAGTTGCTGGGCATTCAAAGAGCATTTCAGCAGCCCAATCCTTTAAATCTGATCTTATCCAGTCGTGGACAGGTATCCCAAATCCCATTTTTGGTCTTTCAAAGAGGTGGCTTGGAACATGCTTTTTTAATATTTCTCTTAAAATATTTTTAGTTTTACCATTAGTTATTTTTAATTCTAATGGTAGCTTATACGCGTGCTCAACTAGATCTTGGTTAAGAAATGGTGTTCTTGTTTCTAGAGAGTAGTACATAGAGGATCTATCTACTTTGCACAAAATATCATCTGGTAGGTATGTTTGAAAATCCATTGCCATCATCTTTTCTTCTAATGTTTTAAAGGATAAGTTATTAAATGTTGACTCATAATCTAAATTTACATCCTCTAGCTCTAGCTCATTCCAAGATCCTGTTAAAGAAGTATAGAATGAGTAATCGTTATCAATTTTTGATAATTTATTAAAAAGTTTTTCTACTCTTTCTGAATAGTCACCAGAGAGCATTGTAGGAAAGAGATATTTGAGTACATATGTTGACTGTTTAATTGAATATTTCGATAGAATATAAAATATTTTTTTTCTAATAGAAGTTGGAATCAATCGCAATATCTTCCAATAACTACTTGATAGAAGATATCGATTATAGCCTCCAAATAATTCATCACCCCCATCCCCACTCAATACTACTGAAACTTGTTCTTTGGCTATCTTTGAAACAAGCATCGTTGGAATTTGTGATGAGTCTGCAAATGGCTCTGCAAATGCGCTTGGAAGTGACTTGATTATTTTTACTGCTTCTGCTTTTGTGCATTTTGTTGAGCTATGATCTGTACCTAGGTGTTTTGCAATTTTTTCTGCATAAGGTGACTCATCATACCCATCAAAGTCAAATCCAATATTGAATGTTTTAATTTTTGAGCTTGAATTCTTTTGCATTAAAGCGACTACTAGAGAGGAATCAATTCCACCAGACAAAAAGGCCCCAATTGGCACATCTGAGAGTTGCTGCATTTGAATAGATTCTTCAAGTAGTTGCTCAGTTTTTTTTGTAAGCTCAGATGCAGGGCTTGAAATATTAAATTGTTCTTTTTGCTCTGGTAGGGACCAAAACTTTTGAAATTCTATCCCGGCAGAGCTTATTAAGTCAGTAAAGGAATTTGCAGACTTGTGCTGGAATTTTTTTAAATCAATTGAAATATATGAAGCTGCTGGAAGCTTAAAGGTACTTTTATATATGCAAAGAGGAGCAGGAATATAATTAAATTTAAGCAGTTGATTAATAGCAGTTTGATTAATTGCTTTTGATGGCATACCTAAGTGACTAGGAGAGTTCAGATCAGACGAAAAAATTAAGCCCTTCTCATGAAAGTAAAGGTAGAGTGGCTTTTCACCTGAAATATCTCTTGCTAAGGTGACTACATCTTTTTTAAAATCATATACTGCAAAAGCAAACATTCCTCTTATATAAGAGAGTGTTTTGACTGTTCCAAATTTTTCGATAAGCTCAATTAAGGTCTCAGTATCTGAGTTACTAGCCCACGCAAAATCACTTGGGAATTTTTTCCTTAACTCTAAATGATTATAAATTTCTCCATTAAAAATAATCATATTATTTTTGGAGTGCGATTCTTTGGGCTGATTTCCAGTAGGGTTTAGATCAATAATTGATAATCTATTGTGACCAAGAAATATTTGATTATTGCAGGAAATAAAATTATGGGAATTAGAATAATCTGGACCTCGAAAATTTGATTTTAGTAGAGCTTGGTGAAAGCTATCTTTGTTAATAGTATTAAATTGACCAATTGAGCCGAGTATTCCACACATATAGACATTATACTTTATGTATGAAAATATGCTTTCTATTAAATAACCTAGAATTGGGCGGGGCCGAGCGAGTTATTGCCATACTTTCCGACTACTTGGTTCATCATAATTGCGATGTCAGCATCATTGTTTTAAATAAGCTGAATAATCAACAAGCACTTAACCCAAATATTGAAATTATTTCACTCAACCAAAATAAAGTTTTATCAAGCTTCCTTCCGTTACGAAATTTATTGAAAAAGAATAAGTATGATTTTATTATTGGAAATATGTGGCCTATTACAATTTTAGGGCTCGTAGCATCTTTCTTATCATTTAAAAAATCTCATATTTTTTTTATAGAGCACTCTATTATTTCAAATGAATATAATCATCAAAGTTTTGTTTTCCAGCGCATCTTAAAATCATCCATAAGATTTTTTTATAATTTTTCTTCTCAAATAATCTGTGTATCTAACGGAGTCGCAAATGATCTTCAGAAACTGGGAGTGAAGAAATCTAAGTTAAAGGTTATCCTTAATCCTGTAGATATTGAACCAACACCTGGTGATCATGACCAATACGATCAATATTCATCAAATTGGAAAGATTTTACAGGCATAAAAATTTTATCTGTTGGCAACCTAAGAAAAAATAAAAATTACCCAAACCTTTTCAAGGCGTTAAAGATTCTAAGAGACAAATATAATCAACATTTTATCTCACTTATCGCGGGAGACGGTCCTGAGAAGGCGAGCTTAAAGTTATTGATCCAAGAGTATGACCTCGAGGATCAAGTTATTTTGTTAGGGGAAGTTCAATATACAGAAGGCTTGTACAGGAATGCTGATTTATTTGTATTGTCTTCTGATTATGAAGGGTTTGGAATGGTTCTTGTCGAGGCCCTGGGGTATGGCAAGACTATCGTCGCGACTGATTGCGAAAGCGGGCCGAGAGAGATTCTTGGCAATTCTGAGCATGGGTATCTCTGTTCAGTAGACAGCCCTGAGAGGTTAGCAGAATCTATTTACGAGGCTTATCTTAATAAACTTAGTCCAGATATTCTTCTTGCAAGATATAATGACTTCGATATTTCTTTGATAGGAAAAAAATACTTATCCTTGATGCAAAAAATGCAATCAGACTAAAGCTACTTTATCCAACAGAGAAGCATGAATTTTAAGCTCGTTTTATTCAGCAATCTCCAACATGATTGCTATGATTTCTTCGACTCTAAGTCGCGTTTAAAAGATTTACTAAGCTTTGGAAGTAAGCGCTATTCTTGTTTAATGATAACTGTTGAGAGAGCTGGTTTTTTGAAATCCATCCTTTTTTTAATGCTGTATTCTCTGGTGATCCAATGAGATCCCCATTTCTTTTTTGTAAAGATGAAATAATATTCGATGACTCCTGAAGAGACGAGAAGGTTCCGCTATCAAGCCAAATAGATGCTTTGTCGAGCGTTACAACATCAATTTTTTTATTTTTAATATAGATGTTATTTAAGTCAGTAATCTCGAGCTCTCCTCTGGATGATGGTAAGAGGGATTCAGCAAGTTCGATCACTTCTTCATCATAGCAATAAAGGCCTGTTACAGCAGCATTTGATGGAGCAATTTTTGGTTTTTCTACGATTTGCTCTACCTCATTATGCTCATTAAACTCTATAACTCCATACCTCTCAGGGTCCTTCACAATGTAGCTAAAGATTTTTACACCAGATTTAAATTCTTGAATTACATTTTCATTAATGCTGTTACTGTGAAAAATATTATCACCAAGAATCAATGTCGTTTTGCTGCCCACAATTTTTTGCTTGGTTATGATAAAAGCTTCTGCAAGTCCATTTGGTTTGTCTTGAATAAGGTACTCAATTTTAATTCCATATTTATCACCATTACCAAGCAATGACTTGAATCTATCCAAATCATATGGGGTCACTATAATTGTAATATCTCTGATGCCTAATTCCATCAACGTAACAAGAGGATAGAAAATCATTGGTTTGTCGAATACCGGCAAAAGTTGCTTAGAGATGATTGAGGTTATGGGCTGCAGTCTAGTGCCTGATCCGCCAGCTAATATTATTCCTTTCATATATTACCTATTAATTATTTCTTTATTGAGTTCTTCCTTCCAGTCTGAAGGCTCAATGTCAAAAGTATTGAAAATCTTATCAGAATTTAGCGAAGTATTATGAGGTCTTTTTGCTGGGAGATGAAAGAATGAGTTTTTAACTTTTGCAATCTCTAGAGGAATATATTTCTTTGATGAGTTATGAATAAATAAATTTTGAATTTCTTGGACCAACTCATACCTTGAAGCTGAACCTTGATTAGTAAAATGATATATTCCTCCCAGAGAGAGATCTTTTAAATATTTTGGAATAATTTTATTTATTGCACTTGCCAATGAGCTGGCAGAGGTTGGTGACCCAATGCAGTCGTAGGCACCACTTAATTCTTTGTTATTAATAATATTTAAAATTATCTTTTCCAGAAAATTATTTTTAAATTTACTATAAAGCCATGCGGTTCTAATAATCAAACATGAATAAGATGACTTTAACAAATTTCGCTCCCCATTTAATTTTGCCATGCCATATTCATTTATAGGGTTGGTCTGGTCACCCTCCAAGTAATTACCTTTAATTCCATCGAATACATAATCTGTTGATATATGAATAATAGGAATTTTTCTAGCCATTGAAAATTTTCCTAGCTCAATCATTGCCTCAGAATTTATAAGATTATTATTTTTATTTTCTTCAGCCTCATCTACATTATTGAAGGCAGAAAAATTACATATTAAATCTGGATTATGTGGGGATAAGATTTCTTGTATTTTTTTAATTTCACACAAATTGATTTGTTGCGAGGAGAGGAAGCAAGCATCTGGCATGAGCTTCTGAAAACATTTGGCTAACTGACCATGTTTTCCTATGACTAGGATCAAGACTCCCACCAATTAGGATTATTTTGATACCACTCGATTGTTTCTTGAATATTTTTATCAAAATGTTGTGTTGGCCTCCAATCTGTTAATGAGTATATTTTTGTATTATCTATCGCATATCTAAGATCATGCCCAAGACGATCGTCAACAAATTCTATTAGATCTTCACTACGATCCATCATCTTTAGTATATGTTTCACAAGTGCTAAATTGGATATCTCGTGATCTCCTCCAATATTAATTCTCTCATTAATAAGGTCATGTTCATGAATGGAAATAATAGCCTGAGAATGGTCTTGAGCAAAAATCCAGTCTCGAATGTTTAGTCCATTTCCATATATGGGAATTTTTTGATTGCCAAGAATTTTTCTTATAACAGTTGGAATTAGTTTTTCTGTATGCTGCCTGGCCCCAAAGTTATTACTACAGTTAGTAATAATATAGTTTAGATTAAATGTTCTGGCCCATGATTGAACCAGGAGATCTGAAGAAGCTTTAGAAGCGGAATAAGGAGAGCTTGGTTTATAGACTGAAGACTCTGTAAATTTTGCATCATTAAAATCAAGGTCACCATATACTTCATCAGTAGAAACATGATGAAATATAAACGAAGGCACCATTTTTTTTATTTCTACAGAGGCTTGCAATAGATTGAATGTGCCCATGATATTTGTTTCTAAAAAAATCTTAGGGCCTGCGAGAGAATTATCAACATGCGACTCTGCAGCAAAATGGACTACTATATCTGGCTTAAAGTTTTTGAATGCAAGCAACACATCTTCAAAATTATTTATATCTATTTTTTTAAACTGATAGTTTTTAAAATCATTGAATAAGTCGAGTGTTTTATTCGACGTAGCATATGAAATGCAATCAAGGTTTAATATTTCTTTATCTGGATTCGTAGATAAAATTTCATTGACAAAGTGAGACCCAATAAAGCCACCACCGCCTGTTACTAAAATTCTGTCTTTGTTATGCATGTTAAAAGCTTAAATCCTTCTCAATAGTTGTAAATAATTCTCCAGCTTTATCTTTGCTAGACATGTGCAATGTATTTTGTGCTCCCCATTCAATTCCAATTGTTGGATCATTCCACCTGAGTGTAATTTCATGCTCTGGAGAATAGTAGTTACTTAATTTATAAAATACACATGTATTTTCTTCAAGAGTCAGGAAGCCGTGAGCAAACCCTTCAGGTATATAAATCATTTTTCCATTATCTTTCGAGAGCTCTATAGATGCATATTCTTTAAAGGTTGGAGAATTTTTTCTTATATCAATAACAAAATCTACTATTGAGCCATGGAGAACGGTAACTAGTTTCGCTTGACCAAAAGGTGGTTTTTGAAAATGCATGCCCCGTAAAGTATTGTTTTTATTAGATACAGAAAAGGAATCTTGAGAAAAATCCTCAGTAAAATTGTTTTTTCGATATATTTCTGAAAATAATCCTAATCCAGAAGAAAACAATGGTCTTCTATGAATTTCAATGCCTGATAGAGCATGTATTTTTTTTTTACCCATTTTTAAACAATGACCACCTTGAACTCAGGCAATGGAAAGATTAATTTTGTTCCTTTTTTAAATAGTCTATTTGATTTTAGCAATATTTCTTCTTGGTAATTCCATGCGCAAACTAAAACAGTATCATATTCTCGGTTTGTTAACTCACTCTCGCATAGAATGGGTATATTAAATACGGGAAAGATCTTTCCAATTTTTGTCTCTGTCGTGTCAACGCAGAAAGAGATGTCGTCAGAACTTAAGTTTAAATATGTAAACATAGTGAATGCTTTTGCAGGAGCACCATAAACAATAACTTTCTTACCTTCGGCAATTGTTTGCTCAAGCTCAGATTTAACATTATTTTTTAAGGAAGCAATTTTTTCATCAAAGATTTGAAAAATTTTCTTCTCTTCAAATAGCGATTGCTCATACGCTAAAAATTCAGTTACTTTTTTTGCAGGTGATTCAGTTGGATCATTTGAAAAAATATATACAAGCGAGCCCCCATGAACATCAGTGGTCAAAAAGTCTACCAAATAGAATCCATGGAGATCCATCAGGTTTTTAATGCTCTGGAGTGAAAAATAAAACATATGCTCATGATAAATTTGATCTATTTCACCATGAAGGAATGTATCCACCGCATATGCATTCTCTATCAAAAAGTAGCCCTTACCCCGCATTACATTATTTGCTCCCTTGATAAGTTCTTGGGGATCTGGATTATGCGCAAACATGTGTCTAGCAAAAACTATTTCAAAATTTCCATACTCCTGATAAATTTCCTCCCCAACTGCCTCACTAAAAAACTTACATATAGTGTTCACTCCGTCAGCCTTAGCTATATCAACGATATTTTCTGCTGGCTCAACACCTAAAACTGCTTTTACATCAGGCTGAAGCTCCTTAAGAAATCTACCTGTATTGCTACCAATCTCTAGACATTGCATCTCTGAACTAAGAATTTTTGATTCCTTCAGATGGCTGATAATTTTTTTATATTGATCATTCAGAGATTTAGCATCTGGTGTCATATATGAATAATTAGTAAATAATTCATCCATCTCAAGGCAATGCCTTAGTTGTATTCCATGACAATTTTTACAGTAATCTACTATTAGTGGATATGATTTTGCTTTTTCATCCAAACTGTTAATAAAATTATTTGCAGGCGGGCTATCACCAATATTTATAACTTCCTCAATAGGAGATTGACAAGTGCTGCATTTATCTTTGATTATCATGATGATTTAAACCGAATTTAATATATTTAAGTACAAATCTTTAACAGCATTATACGAGTAATTTTTTTCAAGATCATGTAAAGCTTGAGCGCCAACTTCATTTCTTAAATTTTCATTATCTATTAGAAGTTTTAAAACATCTACCCACTCCTGGTCTCTGGAAACTAAATATCCATTTGAGCCATGATCTATTATGTATTGGGCAGTTCCGTAATTTGTTGCTACTCCTGGAACCCCAATAGCCATATATTGCATCATCTTTAAGCCACCTTTGCCAAGAGACCATTCATCCATATGAATGGGGTATAAACCTATATCTATTTTATTAAGATCTGATATTTCACTTTCTTTGTTCCATTCAATGACCTCAAGGTCCATTTCAGGAAATTCATATTCAAAGTTCGTAATTAACATCAGTTTAAAATCTCTTTCTTCTTTTAGTTTAATTAATATATGCCTTATTGAGTTCAGGTAGGGTATTGAGCTAAA
>TARA_B110000259_G_scaffold10935_1_pt1 | contig 12320 bp, 12 predicted proteins | sample TARA_B110000259 | Tara Oceans TARA_B110000259 (sample SAMEA4397649) | marine metagenome | biome: Polar Biome; feature: [SRF] surface water layer (ENVO:00010504); material: water (ENVO:00002006), including particulate matter (ENVO:01000060) such as... | depth 5 m | reverse complement strand
AGAAGTCGTAAATATATATGTATTATAGAACGTGTCGTAAGCGGCATTAATCAGAACCTTTTGATTTGAAAGCGCATACATTCGTTCTAGGGCTTTACAATAATCCGATTCTGGGGTTCGGACGCCTACGAATTTCCACAACAGTTCTGAACTCGATGCATGTAAATGATGAATACAATCGTATGTTTCCATCTTATTTCGTAACAAGGGAAGTCTGTTTTTATATGAATCGATTTCGCTTAGTTGTGTGGATTTCGTTTTTTTTGTTTTTTCACGGGGATTGCTTTCAGGATGATTAATCGTTGCTAAAAATACATATACTTCAGTAATCAGTTTGTAAAACGAATCTGTACTGATAGAATCACTAGACAGAGTTGTAAGCCGATTGTCAATGAGAATCGCTATGTACGTATTTTTCGAATCGATGAACATGTTACAAAACAATTTCACAATATCAATGACAATCTTGTTTTTCGATTTGTACTTAAATTTTTGTATTTGATAACAGATGGATTCCACATTTCGGGCCCTCACCAACGATTCCATAATAATTGAATGTCTATGAGATATAAAATTTGAGTTTTAGATCGAGTATTTTAAATAAATTTGTTTCTAAAAATCAATTCACAACACAAAGATGTCAAACGAAGAGCATTCAAACACGAATTCGAACTGTAACTCTGTTTCTTTAAAGACTAGCAAAAAATGTTTTCATTGTCTTCAAAAGAGGTCCATGAAAATGAATTGCAAATTTTGTGACAATCTGTTGTGTTTACGATGCATCCAGCCTGAAGTTCATTCGTGTGCGAACCTACGTAGGATGAAAGATGATCTTATAAAAAAGCTAGAACTCAAGTTATCGAGCGAACGTTGTGTAAAATCCAAAATTGAGAGTATTTAAAAACTGAGAGATTATATATATTAAAATCACCACATTCATAAAATGACTGACACACACGAACCCATACTTACCGACGTAAACCGCCATGTTGTTTTCCCAATCAAATATCACAACGTATGGAGTATGTATAAAAAGGCAGTAGCATCCTTTTGGACAGTTGAAGAAATATCCTTTACGGATATTGACGATTGGGAAAAACTTTCAAAAAACGAACAAATGTTTCTAGAAAACACACTTGCTTTCTTTGCGGCAAGTGATGGTATCGTAAACGAAAACTTGGTGACACGATTCTATAACGACGTCAAGATTCCTGAAGCGAAAGCATTTTACACATTTCAAATGGCAATCGAGAGTATTCATGCAGAGTGTTATTCTTTGTTGATCGATACGTATATTAAAGATGAAGACAAAAAGAGTCTCCTTTTCACATCCGTGGAAAACAATCCAGCGATCAAATTAAAAGCAGATTGGGCATTGAAGTGGATTGATTCCAACGAATCGTTTGCAACACGTCTGGTAGCTTTTGCAATTGTGGAAGGAGTATTCTTTTCAGGTGCATTTGCATCTATATATTTTATGAAAGAAAAAGGCATTTTGCATGCTCTGACATTCAGTAATGAGCTCATTAGTCGAGACGAGGCGCTACATACCGAGTTTGCGATCATGTTATACTCCATGCTAAATGACAAATTGTCACAATCGGTTGTGCATTCGATATTCGAAGAGGCGGTTGCAATCGAAATCAATTTTATTGTGGATTCGTTGCAATGTGGTATTTTGGGTCTGAACTCGGATTTAATGAGTGAATATATTCGCTTTGTGGCAGACCGTCTATTGGTTCAGTTAGGTTACGAGAGACTTTTCGGAATCACCAAGTGTCCGTTGGATTTCATGGAACGCATTTCAATTACAAATAAAAGCAATTTCTTCGAAGTTCGTGTTGCGGAGTATAGCAAAGCGACGATTGACAAATCAAAACTCAAGTTTGATTTCACTGAATCTGAAGATTTTTAGGAGGCATTATGTGTTCTTGATACAAAATAAGTTTCTTATAACATTTGTTGATGGTGACTTCAGATATTTCGCACGCTTTGGAAATATCTTTTTTGGAAACGTTGTGTCCATGTAGATAGCAACATAGATAAATACTACCCGCTGCAATCGATGGGGGTGCATTTTCGGATACAATGGAGTATTCATCTGCTTTTTTGACGATATACATACATGTATCAACGATTTCGGGTTTATTTAGCTTCGAGCAAAACCGAACAATGAAATCCGACGGACTTGTTGATGCAACGTTCGTCTTCATAATCTCATGAAATTTTTTACACCCTCGTGTCATTGTGGTAATCGATAAATTGAAGATGGTTGCAATCTCTTTCGCGCTTCGGGGAACACCGTTGTTTTTACACGACATGTATATGCTCGATGCAATCAACCCATTTCTATTTTCGCCTCGAGTTATTTTTTTTTCGGACAGTTGTTTATACAACGACTTGGCATCTTCGATAATGCTTGGAGATATTCCACCTCCAGATGCTTTGCAGTTTAATTTGTTAATGACGTTGTATAAGCTTCGTTCTTTGTATGGCATAGAATTCCACATGTGATATTTTCTAATTCTCGATAATTGATAGTAGTTCTTTGACATGTTCTCATTTCCAATGATGGAACCAAGAGAAGATTTCGGTAAAAGTACATTCGTGGGCATACCACATCGTGTTGGGTTGCTGTTTTTGTTATCGTCAGCACCATAATATCTCCATTCTGCACCCAGATCAATGTTTTTAGATTGAATTGTTCCGCACTCTTTACAAATCGTATTGTTTTCCTCGTAGTCGAACTTGTTCGATTCGCATTTTACATTTGAACACACATTCTCATCTTCCAGTGATTCGACTGATGTTTTGTCCATGAGCGTCAAATCTTCCAACAGTTTCCACATTTCATTGTCGTCATATTCTGAAAACAATTCATCCATATGAATGAATTTGTTTTTGAATAATTAAATATATGTCCTTATCTATAAATGATTGAGTTATTTTCAAATTTTTTTTTGAAAGATGTATTTGAAGAGGCTCCAAATATAAACAGTGACAATGTCGGGATTTCGATAAATAAGGAGAATTACCGAGATTGTGTCGATCCCTCGCTTGAAGCATACAAATCACTAAAAAAAGTTATTATCACTTTCGATTCGCCTGACGTCATCAATAATTTCTTGACCCTTATGAGTTATAAAGTCTGTCACATGAAACGGGTATCGGAAATCGAAGACATGTTGGTTATAAACGATTGTGTATTTCTAAATTAGAAAGAACCTTGTTTGAATATTCTGTTGGTATCATTGAAAAATCGATCAATAATCGATTGTGGTCATATTTTGTTCTCAATCCATTCTCCTCGATATAGTGTTCAATTTCGCAATCGTCTTTTTGAACTAACAGGTTCGCGATTCGTTTTGAGCATACGCATTTGATATTATCTGAAACGTCCCCAGTCAGGATTTTCATTATCAGATCAATTTTCGGGTTTCCTGTTCCACGCGAACATATGTCCAGCGATTTTAGATTGTATATTTTTGTGTTTGAGTTGCTTAGTTGGAGATAATCGTTATCATTTGTGATGATAGTCATTTGGATACTGTCGCAACACTTCGAACAGATTATACTTATGACGTCGTCGGCTTCCATTTCATCGAAACAAACAAACTGATTGTCATACTTCCTGGTAATTTCAGGAACTATGATTCCATATACATGTTCAAAAAAAGATGGAGGTACAATACATTGATTTTGTGACAGGTTGTCACGATTCGATTTGTATTCAGAGTCAATTTGTCTTCGCCAAATTGTATCACGTTTACAATCTCCTACGAATATCACATTCTCCGGGGGGATATCATAGTGTTTCACTAACTTTAAAAATTGGAGTTCAAATTTTTCATGAAATCGTTTCAACAAGTCTTGATCGGACAAGGTGGTTTTTGAAAACTTACACCATGATTTTAACGCATAATAGCGATACAGTATATAATATGAAAAGTCAATCAGCATGAGTTTTTCATTATCAAATATTCGAATCGTCATCGCATTCGGACACTCTATTATGAATCCATGTGTAGATTGTTCTTAATTCGATTCAAATCAATTTTCTGAACATCAAAATATAGATGTACACCAAACAGGATGCACATATGACATAGGATGTTGTAATCGCACACTCTTCACTCATCATACAAATGGATGCGGTAGAAACACATGTTACAATTAAAACGAGTAGGAGTATATTTTTGTTCGCATTGAACGGTTTCGGTTCGTCTGACGATTGATTGTGTGTTATGCATAATACGAACCAAAACACAACATAGACAAGTAGGACTTCAAGAACACATGAATTCATGTTGGTTACTTACAATATACATTTAAAATAGTATTTAAAATTTGATGAACATGAAATAGGTACTCGAATCAGCCAGAGACCCATGGGTATTCCATCCTATTTTCATAAGGTCTCAAATCAATATAAACATGTGATCACACCCAATATACCAAAGTGCGACCGTTTGTTTTTGGACTATAATGGAATTATCCACACATGTTGCCACACACTTCGTGGAGACGTGTCCGTGGATTTACCGAAAGATGAATTCGAAACCCAATTAATATCTCGTGTAATCAAGTATACCAAACACATTATCAACAAAACTTGTCCTCAAAAAGAGGCACATATATGTATTGACGGAGTTGCTCCGATTCCAAAAATCAAACAACAACGCAAACGACGTTACACGTCCAGTTACGTCAAATCACAACTCTCAGATGGCTTGTATGATTGGGATACGAACGCAATATCACCCGGTACAAAATTCATGGGAATATTGTGCGATTCTCTCAAGAAGGAATTCGAGGAACAACATACGACGTTCCCTGTTTTTGTATCTGGTTCAGACGAAAAAGGGGAGGGTGAGCATAAAATATTTCAGATCATATCCGCTTGTGAAAACTCGGCAAACTATGTTGACATCGTATACGGTCTGGACGCAGATTTGATTATGTTGAGTTTAATCTGCAAACGAAGCAACATTCATCTCTTGCGTGAACCCCAACATTTCAATTCGAAATTGAGTTCCGAATTTCTGGTATTGCATGTAAACAAGCTTCGCTTCAGTGTGATAGGATATTATCAAAACAAAATAACAATAGAATCTTACGTTTTTCTATGTTTCTTATTGGGAAACGACTTCTTGCCCAATTTGACGTATCTGACGATTCACAATAACGGGATCGAAGAGATAACAAATACATATTTATCGGTACAACGTGACACGAACATGAACATCGTCGAATGGAATGACGAACTACACAGTTTTCAGATAAACACAATTGTTTTATCCAAACTGTTCGAAAAATTGGCGGCCAAAGAATCGACCGAATTTCAGAAATGTCATGATAAGTATTACTCGAATCGATTCATTTACAAAACGGACAAATTAAGATTGGAAAATTTTGGTGTGGTCAACAAGAGTCAACATTGCACAAATTTGTTTTCGAATTCCAATTGGCGAATGAACTATTATATCGAATTATTTGATATGAGCGTGTACGTTGATCCGTTGATATCAAAGGTTACGAACAGTTATCTTCTCGGTTTGATTTGGAATGCGGATTATTATTTCAATAAACAATGCAAAAACTACTGGTATTATCCTTATGATTATTCACCTACGATACTTGATCTATCAAACCAACTCCTCACAGACACAGACACGTTTCGCAACAATAACCCAGAGAAAATGAAGGATATTCATATTACCCCAGAAATACAACTAATGATGATCATGCCTGTTCAATCAAAAGAATTACTCTCTGAACATACAAAGCAAGTAATGACAAATATCGAAACGAGTTATATGTTCCCGTCACAATTTACGTTTGAAACATATCAGAAAAATAAATTGCACGAATGCCATCCAAAGCTTCCACAAATGAATATCAACTTATTGACAAGTATTTAAAATTATTCGAAGTCGACTTCGAACAGGTTTTCGTCTCGTAAAATATGTATTTTCGTATCTTCGATTCTTTGAATTTTATAAAATATTATCTTTTTTTTATTCACGATTCGTTCGTCGCGCGAAAGTCTGTGATCGAATAACTTTAAATTTTGAGATAAAATTGTGATTGCGCGTTTTTCGGTTATATCATTCAAATAGATATTCGCTTTGCATGGAAGATAATACAATATCAATTCCGGCAACAATTCATACAATTTGTCAACTGTATTGTTTTCAATCAAATCACCTTTGTGGAATTCCTTTGTGTCGCTTAAAGACATCAATCCATAACATCGTAACAAATCGTTGAATACATCATCGGAAGGTAAATCACAAAAAAGCTGTAGAAACTTCATGAAATCCTGAACTTACATTAATTTCATATAATAAAACACAATTCGATATTTTAATATTCACAAATTATACGCACAGATTCCAAATGTATGGAGTGGTTCAGAGAATAACTTTCCATAAATTATTAGTTTACTTTCTTCAACTTTCTCTTTGACGCAATGATATCAATCAATGACGGTCTCATGATTGAAACGGGTCGTTCGTGTTTCATTGTAGAATCCATGTTTGAGTCATCACTAGAAGGTCTTTTTCTGATCGTCGTTGGAGGAGGAGGAGGTGGTGGTGGTTTTGGTGTATTCGGGTGAGTATTGGGATATCGACTACACGATTCTCTTGTGATATCCAATTCCATGTGTATTCCATAGGGTTCCAATCGTTTGATTTGACACAAACGCAGTGTAAATCCATAGGAGGTTTCGTTTACCCATAAACTTTTTATGTACAAAACAATACTCACCGCATCTGTAGATTGTATTCGTGTATAGGGTGTCATTTCTCCATACGAATCGAACGTGACCGTGTCTTCGTTATTTATATTGATAATTTTAAAACAATTTTCAATGATTGTCGGAAAGCGCCGTTTGCCTGATATCAGCTGAGAATATTCAGAGTGTTGTTTGATTCGTTTGATAATTGAATCAAATATGTGTTGGAGCTGTGAGGTTGTGTGTAATTTGGCCGATACGTCTCTGAGTTTGATTGATGTAGGTTCTCTATAAATAACCAATAAACTTGATATTTTGTACAACATGAAGGTATCTTCATAAAATAATTCGAAACACGTGTATGCATGTGGAAACTTCACTGGAGTCTTTATATTGATTCTTTTTGTTTGCACGTCCTCCAAAGAATACACGATGGGAATACTTCGTTGTCCCATCGTATCACTATGGTTCTCACAGTGTGTATATTTCATAAATATTTTTTTTGTGGATTTTATGTTTCTGATACATTTCAAAGTTGGGACTGTTTATTTTAAATTTTATGTTTATGTATAAATGATACATAGTCTTCGATGGTCAATTGTTGTATCGTTTTATATTCTTGTAATGACATGCTTGTTTCTATTCGTGAATCGAACATACCTTATTGAACAGTTCGCGTCCACTCAAATCCATGCATGCGACTTGAAAGAAAAAGAATCAGAAATACGAAAATTGAAAAGTACCATAAACGACTTATTACACACGTGTGATTCCAAAGATTTGGCTCATGCAGATTGGATTCATGAGCCAGAAATGTGCCCAGTGCCTCCACCATGCCCAGTGCCTACACCATGCCCAGTTTGCCCAGAACCACGGATCGTAACTAAGACCCAGGAATCAAAAGGTTTAATCGATTGGGATCGAATCGTGATAAAGATGGATAGTGATACAGATGGTTCTGGTTTGATTGATTGGGATAAAATCGTGTTATTCGACAATACCGGTTCGAGCGTCGAATATGATGTGAATGTGAACCCAGCGTTCAACCTTCATAATCACTCGGATTCGAATGCCCGGACATCCTCCTATCCAAAAAATCCGCTCCACTTTCCTTGGAAGGGGGACGGAACCTATCTGACGGGTCGCATCATATGGAGTGGTTCACCAAGTCCCAAAGTTGGAGACACCCTGTTGACACTATCTCCAAAAACCCAAGTGGCGTCCATGCAGTTGAATACATACAAAAGCAGTAGGTCGAGACACGTGAATCTAGAGGTTACGTATCAAGGTGTGACATACAACATACCCAAATCTCAAGTGAAAACGACATTTGATTAGAATCGACTGTATGTCACAATGAAATAGGAATCGAACACATAGAGTGAGTGATTCATGATGTATTCATAAATATCAGCCACGTCGAAGCGTGCCTTCTTTCGACGCTTTTTGTTTTTGAAGACTCGCTGTCAACAGTTGAACGCAAATGTAAATAGTGATACACAACACGGAAAATGAAAAGGTCATTTTGTTGAATATGGCACGCGAATCAATGTCGTTTGTCTGGGAACTGATTCCAGTCGTAGACATTGCTGGTGGTGCGGATAAGGATTCCCCACCACTTTGAACAGTTGTGCTGGTCATTTGTTTTTGAAGAGTAGCCAACCTAGACATCATTTTCAATTTTGAAAATGGATTGTTGATTAGATTTGTTATGACAACAATACTTGTCATGATCATCAATAACATCAAAGATACAATCACGTCACCCATAGGAAAGGGTGTAATCGTTATGTCGAATCGGATAGTTTCAGCGGATTCGTATGAATCGATTGTATTGATTAGCGTTTCATAGAATTGTTTTTTTAATTGATTCACACCAACTGATTCACCCACCGAGTCGTATATTGTTGAATAATACTCTTCTACGATTTTGTTCAACTTCGTTAGTTGGGAATCAATCTTTTCAATGGCTCGCTTGTTTTCCAAATATTTTTTGCTCGAGGATGTATTGCTTTTTATGGAGAATGTATTAAGAACAACTATTGAAAGTAGCCAAACGCATATATATAGCACCACAGTCATCATTTTGTCATATTCCAAAAGACTTTCGGAATCCATTCTTAGTTAATCTATCAGAATAATTTTTTTAATACTTTTACCTGTACATAACCCAACATTCAGTCATCTAGACGGCTGCTTTAACGAACGAAAAACTGATATCGACACCATAATATACACGATGAATGACATTCATTAATATTAATAATGACAACATTCCATACAATGACGTAAAGTCGGAATACGATTTGCTGAAATTTAATTCGACTTGTTGGATTTCTTTTTGACCAAGTTTTCCACTCAGTGTTTTGACATCATCCATGGCTTTCTTAACGTTTGCCGAATAGGTCCGCATACCATCCATGTCGAAGTTGTTTAGCTTTATTTTGAATTCTTCAAAGGTAATGTATTTACCGAGATTAAAGACTACTTCATTTTCGTCTTTCAGAATATTTAAACTCTCTAATCGTTTCGAATGATGATGATAGGAATATTGAACGACTTTCGAAACATTGTAAAGGAATACATCTTTTACTGAAGTCTTCCCGTCTTTGTTCACCTGTTTTGTGAAATACTCCAAAACACGAATGTAATTATGTGTTGTATCGTAAACAAATGATATGATACAACTTTGTATCAGTTGAAGTTCCTTTGGATACCTCGTTATATAATCATTAGGCAGAGGGGTTTCTTTCAATGTGTTTATAAACTGAACCGTTTTTTGAAACAGAAGAGAGGATTTCGTTTCGTAGGATGGTTGATCAGACAAATAAAACTTTTCAACGTTAATATCAACTTTCATATACGTAGATGATGTCGATGTTGATTCTTCGATCAAAAAGTTGTTGTTATTGAATACCAATGCAATCACTGTGTTTACATGTGGATATAAATCATTGACATCCGTGATCGCATATAAATCTTTCTGAACTTGAATGTCCAAATCACCATAGAGATACTTTCGTAGGGAGGAGTATTCCGGAAGGAGTGCTTTGTTCAATCGACGTAATATTTGTTGAATTTTCAGGAACAATCCTGCAATCAAATCGATTTGTGCCTTCGCGGACAATGCTGATCTTTTATGTAACGTTGTGGATAACAAGCTTTCGATGGGTGGTTTTGACCTAATTTTGTTGTTTTCCGTATAATAGGTTGTGGAATCCATTCGGATGAGGTCAATGACTTCGTCCACAAAAAGAACCAAATCTCTATTCAAAAATTCAACAAAGTCCCTTTCGTAAGATTCGACCGGGTTCTTATCATATTTTTCTCCTTCAATTTGTCGAAGGGATGTTGAAATGGTTTTACGTATGGAACTAGAGGTGTTGAACAATACCGTATTGTTATTTTTGGCAACGTTTTCGGAGAGGGTTTTTTCAACGTCATGTCCGGTAAGAAACAACAAGCATGAATCCAATGATTTGTTCGATTTGATACCTATTGATGTGTTCATTGATTTTAGAACAAACGCATTTTGTTTTTCAAAGAATTTTGAGAGTGATTCCAGTATGGTTCTGCGTTTCATATCAACATCTTCGTTGCCCTCGCTATCACCATGACCGTTGGATGCATTACATAGGTTTTCAGTGTCAAAATGTTTGTGAAAATTACACACATTTTCTTTTGTAAATGTATTTATCGACGTAATACAAGGGACTAATGCATTCTCCATAGTCTGGATCGAGTCGACAGATATATCGTTGGATGCGTTATCGATATTTCCACCCATTTGCAAAAAAACAGTTAGAACCGAAAAAATAGGATTGAATATAACCAAATAGATCAACCCAAATATAACCCTGATCTCGTGATATTTCCCCAACAAAGAGCGAACAATTTGGTAACATATCCACAACGTAAACAAGAATGAAAATACGTAGATCAAAAAGATGAACGAACCATATTTTAATTTATTTTTGAATGAGAACAATCCTTCGCTTTTCTTCGAAGATTTGAACGAACCATATTTCTGTTTCACTCTGGAGAACGCCTCGGATTGTGTCAATTGACCTGTTAAATATTCCCTCGTCGTTATGGAGATGCCTCTTAAGATAGAGTAAAGACGTTTACAAGATTCTCCATCACACGTAGTCGTAGATTCGAATGTGATTGATTCTGTGTCAGATTCAGATTCATCTTCATCGTCGTTTCCAACAAGTTCATCCGGTGGTAGTGTATCCTCCAGTTTCCTGACCGTCTCTTTTTCTACGGGAGCCTCTTCTTCTACTGGTAATGGGTTACATATACGCACCACTCGTGGAACCGTTTCTCTTGCCGCACCACCTTCTGCTGATGTTGTTGGGTTTGTTTCTGATGTTGACATTTTTATACTTCTGATTACAATATATAATATCTTTTTTCTATATAAATTTAAATTATCGAATGTCGAATCAGGCAAACATTCAAAAGATGTATAATCAACTCCTCCCACAAGTGTCTGCTTCTTATTTCGATATGTTTTACTATGTGATAACGATGTCGGTATGTTTGTATTTTGTTGTTGTATTGCTCTTTGGGTTAAAAAGAACCTATACTTCATACTACGATGATATAGACATTCCTTGGGATAAAATGTCAAAGTTTTCTTTCAAACCGATTCGTAATTTGTTTGACGACAATGGAGGGAACGACGAATACAACAACGAGAACGAAAAAGATAGTGAAAATATCATGGATATGATTAAGGAAAGTCTAGACAAGAATCATGGAGAGCTACAAGAAACGTTCCATCCTATATTGGAATTCAAAAAAGAAAATAAATTGAAACACAATTTACATACTTCGATCGACACATCGACATTTGGAAAAGTGTCCGATAATTATGAATTTGAAGAAAAAAAGAACACACCATTTTTTAGAATGTTGTTCGAAAAACCTAAACATTTCCCTTTGGTGAACAATAGCCCACAACTAGACACATAAACGACAATCTAACATCACCGTATATTGCATGAAATCTACAAACGACAGTATATAAAGCCAGTGTTCCTACTATTCACACTTTACATCATTTATTTTTCAATAGCTGTCTGCCTATCGTACCAGTTTTTGATACACATCGGTTCGTTGTTGGATTTACTATTTGACGTTCAGAACATATTTTGACTTTTTTCTTCTTAGAGTCATTCTTATCGTCAAATTTCGGTCTGTTTATGATAACTGATTCATTCAACAGTTGCTTTCCTTTCGCACCCGTTTTGGATACACATCGGTTCGTTGCTGGATTCACAATCTTATCTTCAGGACATATTTTGACTTTTTTCTTCTTGGAAGAGTTATTCTTTTCGTTATTTTGCGCTTTATTAACTGTATTCGACTCGTTGAACAATCGTCTGCCTTTCACACCATATTTAGATACACAACGGTTCGTAGCTGGATTTAATATCTGATCTTCAGGACATTCTTTATCTCGTTTAAGTTCTTTATCAACATTTTCTCTGAACTTTTTTCTGACATACAAATAGGAACGTTTTCCTTTGGACATATTGAAACAAAGAGTGTTTTTCAATGTAGTCTTAGGATA
>TARA_B110000259_G_scaffold58439_1_pt1 | contig 12343 bp, 9 predicted proteins | sample TARA_B110000259 | Tara Oceans TARA_B110000259 (sample SAMEA4397649) | marine metagenome | biome: Polar Biome; feature: [SRF] surface water layer (ENVO:00010504); material: water (ENVO:00002006), including particulate matter (ENVO:01000060) such as... | depth 5 m | reverse complement strand
CAGCAGCTGCTTCTTCCGCCGCCTCATCCCAATCAATTGGCACAGGCGACGAAATCAACGCGTGTTTTAATACTTCAGAAACATGGCTCACTGGAATAATTTCTAATCCGTTCAACACACTTTCGGGCAGATCACGCAAATCTTTCTCATTCTCTGCAGGGATCAGAACAGTCTTAACACCCCCGCGCAAAGCCGCCAAAAGTTTCTCTTTCAAACCCCCGATGGGCAAAGCATTCCCCCGCAAGGTTACTTCGCCAGTCATCGCAAGATCTTTGCGCACAGCAATACCAGTCAGAACCGACACGATGGAGGTGACCATCGCAAGGCCTGCAGAAGGACCATCTTTTGGAGTGGCGCCCTCGGGTACGTGAACGTGAATGTCCATCTTGTCAAACCGTGGTGGCTTCACCCCAATTTCAGGAGAAATAGAGCGGACATAAGAACTGGCAGCTTCAATACTTTCTTTCATGACGTCACCTAACGTACCGGTAGTTTTCATCCGGCCTTTACCAGGCAAACGCAGAGCTTCAATATGCAACAAATCACCGCCCACGCTGGTGTAGGCCAGCCCAGTGACAACACCAACCTGATGATCATCCTCTGCTAAACCGTAACGGTATTTTTTAACACCGAGATAATCATCAAGATTATTAGAGGTCACCGCCACAGAACTGACCTCTTTCTTCACAATCATGGTCACGGCTTTACGTGCCAGCTTGCCGATTTCACGTTCAAGGTTCCGAACACCAGCTTCACGAGTATAGGTGCGGATGATCTCTTGCAACGCCTCAGGCTGGAGTGAAAATTCGCCCTCTTTTAAGCCATGATTTTTCACTTGTTTTGGGATCAGATGTCGATGCGCAATCTCGGCCTTCTCCTCTTCAGTGTAACCCGCTAGAGGAATGATTTCCATACGATCCAGCAGGGGGCCAGGCATATTATAGCTATTTGAAGTGGTCAAAAACATCACATCCGACAGATCATATTCAACCTCGAGATAGTGGTCAGCAAAGGTTGAGTTTTGCTCTGGATCTAACACCTCCAACATCGCTGACGCAGGGTCACCGCGGAAATCTTGTCCCATCTTATCAATCTCATCAAGCAAAATCAGTGGGTTGGTCGTTTTAGCTTTTTTCAAAGCCTGAATTATTTTACCAGGCATTGAACCAATGTAAGTGCGCCGGTGTCCTCGGATTTCGCTTTCATCACGCACGCCACCTAAAGAAATACGAATGAATTCGCGGCCAGTCGCGTTGGCTACAGATTTTCCCAGGGAGGTTTTTCCAACCCCCGGGGGGCCCACCAAACACATTATGGGGCCTTTCAGTTTGCGCGAGCGTTGCTGCACCGCAAGATATTCCACGATCCGCTCCTTGACCTTATCCAAGCCATAGTGGTCATCATCTAAAGACTTTTGCGCCTTGTTTAAATCCTTCTTAACCCGACTACGCACTCCCCATGGAATAGACAACATCCAATCAAGGTAATTGCGCACCACAGTAGCTTCAGCCGACATAGGCGACATATTTTTGAGCTTTTTTAACTCTGCGGCTACTTTTTCTTTTGCTTCTTTACTGAACTTAGTATTAGCAATTTTTGCTTCCAACTCGGCCAATTCGCCTTCGCCTTCTTCACCATCGCCTAATTCTTTCTGAATAGCCTTCATTTGCTCATTCAAATAGTATTCGCGTTGGGTCTTTTCCATCTGAGATTTAACGCGAGTTTTGATCTTCTTCTCAACCTTCAGCACAGACATTTCGCCTTGCATCAGACCATAAACTTTTTCTAACCTTTCTGCGACAACCAGCGTTTCCAAAAGCTCCTGCTTTTGCTCCACCTCCACACCCAAATGACCAGAGGCCAAGTCAGCCAATTTGCTCGGGCTGCGAGTTTCACCGATGGCCGAAAGCGCCTCCTCTGGAACATTCTTTTTAACTTTAGCATACTGCTCAAACTCGGACGATATAGTGCGGACTAGAGCCGCAACCGTATCAGCATCGCCGTCGCTTTCTTCCAAAAGCGTTGCTTGAACTTCAAAGAATGAGTCGTTTTCCAAAAATTCATCAATCTTCACCCGAGCACGGCCTTCCACCAAAACTTTTACCGTGCCATCAGGCAGTTTGAGCAATTGCAGCACATTAGCCAAAACGCCAATATCATAAATTCCATCTTGAGACGGATCATCTTCAGCAGGGTCACATTGAGAACAGAGTAAAATTTGCTTGTCTTGATTCATCACCTGCTCAAGCGCACGCACAGACTTATCGCGACCCACGAACAGCGGCACGATCATATGAGGAAACACAACAATATCGCGCAACGGCAATACAGGGTAACTTTCGGCTAGTTCTAAAGTCATTCTTGATCCTTATCTGTGGCAGGCTCTGGCAAAATTCTAAACAGGCAATTAAAACCTTTCTAGTGTCTGTTATCTATCTGGGGCGCAGACACTCCTCTTTCAAGGCCTTTTTTAATTTGCATGTTCATTGAATGAGTTGCAAGTAATGCGCGCAAATAAATGCTGCAAGACCGCCCAAAACTGTGGATAACTAGGGTCCATAGTGCATTTATTATTATTTCCGTGACCTATCATTAAATTGGAGACAATAATTGATAATAAAAATTTTAAGATATTGTATGTTGGGAGTTATACTCACAGCCTGCGTAACTCCTTTGCCTATCGTAAATTTTGTTGCCGACGCGCGTAGCCCAAACGCCAAAATCACCACTAAAGCATCCCGTTTTTTCGTAATCACCTTTCGCACCTTTCGTGCCGGGACCACACAAGAGATTGCGGAGGCTGAGTGTATTCTCTCTACACTCAACAACTCGATTTCCGCCAAATTTCGTACGCCTGCTCATGTGCAAGTGCCAATCTACAACGGAAAACCACAAGATATCGACGGCCAATGCCGCACCAAAGGCGGGGAGACAGAAACAACGGCTTTGTTCAAAGTATCTGCAAAAAATACATCTATGCCGAAAAACGAAGGTGTGACCATTTCTGTAGGCACATCTAGGACAACAGTTAGCGCATTATTCAGCCTTCGGGATCGCCCAAAGGACCAAGTTAATTATCCCAGCCAATTTAGCATTATGTTACAGCCATAACGGCCTTACAAAGGTTCAATATCACCCTGCATGCGCTCAGTATAAAAATAATTTTGAAAATCAGCAAAACCATCGACTTCAATCGCATCGCGCATAGATTGCATAAGATGCTGAAAGTAATGCAAGTTATGCCAAGTAAGCAACATCGAACTAATGATCTCGTGGCTACGGAACACATGATGCAAGTAGGCACGTGAATAATTTGAACAGGCTGGGCAACTACAGGCCTCATCTAATGGGCGGGGATCATCCTGGTGGCGGGCGTTTTTGATGTTCACCACACCGCGCCGCGTAAAAACCTGACCTGTCCGGCCAGACCGGCTGGGTAAGACACAATCCATCATATCGATGCCACGCGCCACGGCTCCAACAATATCATCCGGCTTGCCTACCCCCATAAGATAGCGCGGTTTGTCCTGAGGCAGCTGATCCGGTGCGAAGTCCAGCACGTCAAACATTGCCTTTTGACCTTCCCCCACAGCCAAACCACCTACAGCATAGCCTTCAAAATCAATATTTTTTAGCGCCGCAGCGCTTTCGGCACGCAACTCTTCATCCAACCCACCTTGCTGTATACCAAACAAAGCATGACCTGGGCGATCACCAAAGGCAGTTCGAGAGCGCTCCGCCCATCGCATCGACGTGCGCATACTTCGAGAAATTTCATCATGATCAGCAGGCAATGCAGGGCATTCGTCAAAACACATGACGATATCGCTACCCAACAACTTTTGAATTTCCATCGATCGCTCCGGCGTCAAATGATGCTTTGAGCCATCAATATGCGATTTGAACGTCACACCATCTTCACTCATCTTACGAAGGCTGGCCAAGCTCATTACCTGAAACCCACCGCTATCTGTGAGTATGGGGCCCTCCCAATTCATAAATTTGTGCAAGCCACCAAGACGATCAATACGTTCTGCGGTGGGGCGTAGCATCAAGTGATAAGTATTACCCAGCAATATATCAGCGCCAGTTTCACGTACTGAACCAGGTAGCATGGCTTTCACCGTGGCTGCTGTACCCACAGGCATAAAGGCTGGTGTTCGAATATTACCCCGTGGAGTGCTAATCGTACCACGTCGGGCCTTGCCTGAGGTCGCATTTAATTGAAATGAAAATTTCTGTTTCATAACACTCACATGCGCCAAACACCGTGAGGGATCAAGCGATTGAGGAAAAATTTTATTAAAATGCTAAAAACGAGTTAGACACCATCACAACTTCGAAACAGGCAAACCCGGCCTTTACCCCAGCTCCCACTCCGCTTATACCATATACAAACATTCAAGGATTGAAAATGTCAGAAGATGCACTTGTTGAAGGCACTCCGTTGATTGCGCCCTCCAATACTGACCACCCCCTGTATGATAATATTGTCGACGGTATACGCACCGTTTACGATCCAGAAATTCCAGTTAATATCTTTGACTTAGGTCTGATATATACGGTTGAAATCAATGATGAATCTGAAGTACGCGTGTTGATGACCCTAACTGCTCCAGGCTGTCCGGTGGCAGGCGAAATGCCGGGCTGGGTTGCCGAGGCGATTGAGCCTCTACCCGGCGTAAAACATGTTGAAGTTGAGCTAGTTTGGGAGCCTCCCTGGGGCATGGATATGATGTCAGATGAGGCGCGGCTTGAATTGGGTTTCATGTAAATCCATTTACGGCGCCCGCCCCTTGTACTAAACGGCGCTCGCTCTTAGGCTAGACTGACAACGAAAAGGATCAGACATGTTCGGTATTCCAGGTAAACAAGCAGTTAACCTTACCCCAGCTGCTGTTCGGCAGATCAGCAAACTGATGGCGCGCGATGGCCATCAGGGCTTACGAATTGGCGTGAAAAAAGGTGGATGCGCTGGGATGGAATATACCATGGATTACGTCGAAGAGATTGCAGCCCATGATGAGATGGTAGAAACTGATGGAGCGAGGGTCATGATAGCCCCAATGGCCCAAATGTTTTTGTTTGGTACCGAAATTGATTACGAGACTAGCCTACTGGAATCCGGTTTCAAATTTAAGAACCCTAATGTGATAGATGCCTGTGGCTGTGGTGAGAGCATCAAGTTCGACGAAACACTTTTCTCCAAAACATGATCATTTTTGACAAAAATACTATCTTTATCAAAGTCACTAAAAAGCTTTTCAAATCCCTGAAAGATTAAAATTCTTGGTGGTTAGCTGCTGATTTGGATGAGGTTGAACATGCCTGTATTTCATATACAAAAAGATTAAATCTCATCTAGTCTAATATTTAAGAGGATGTTCTATGCCCCGTAAAATTGTAGCCGGAAACTGGAAGATGAACGGCACAGAGGCTGCCTTGAAAGAATTACTCGCAATCTCCATCGTGGCGGATGACTTGGACTGTACAGCTATCCTCTGCCCTCCCGCAACGCTACTACAGCAAGCAGCCCAAAGCACTAGATCTGTGGCGATTGGTGGGCAAAACTGCCACCATGGGGTCACCGGCCCGTATACTGGCGATATCTCAGCTGAAATGCTTGCAGATATTAACGCACAATACGTGATTGTGGGTCACTCTGAACGGCGTGAATACTATACCGAAACGGATGTCATGGTCCAAGCCAAAGCCCTGGCAGCTCTGCGCGCAGGAATAACCCCAATTATCTGCATCGGTGAGAGCCTAGCGCAACGCGAAAGCGGCCAAGCGATCTCAATCGTATCCAGCCAGCTCGCCGCCTCACTGCCTGCAGAAGCGCAGATTGTTATAGCCTATGAGCCAATATGGGCCATCGGGACCGGCATAGTGCCAAACCTAGAACAAATTACCGGCATGCATGATGCGCTTCGCAAGTTGTTGGTGGGCGCCTATGGCACTCAAGGAGATGACATCTCAATCCTTTATGGCGGTTCTGTCAAACCCAGCAATGCACAAGAAATTTTTGCTGTGACCAATGTCAACGGCGCCTTAGTGGGTGGTGCCAGCTTAAAAGCCACAGATTTCATACCTATCATGGAAGCTTTGTCAGAAAGCTAAAACACAAGGTTCATCATCAGCATAGAAACAACCAAAAATAATAAGGTCATGATGAAACCGCAGCGAATGAAATCTACTACTCGATACCCACCTGGACCCACAATCAGCGCATTAACTTGATGGGTTGGAATAAGGAAAGAATTTGAGGTTGAAATCGCTACTGTTAGTGCGAAGATAGCTGGATTGCCTCCAGCAGCTACAGCAATCGATACGGCCAAAGGCACCAACAGGACAGTAGCTCCCACATTTGACATCACCAGTGTGAAAATAGTCGCTAAAATGGCAACCCCCACCTGCAGTGCCCAGATTGGCCAGCCGTCCAACAGGATAAGGACCTGGGCGGCAATCCAAGCTGCGGTCCCTGTGGCCTGCACCGCTACCCCAAGCGGGATAAGGCTCGCCAATAGAAATACAGTGTTCCAGCCTACTGCATCGTAAGCTTCATCCATCGACAAAACTCGCGACACTATCATGCCCGCAGCTCCAGTCAGCAAGCACAGAGAAAGGCGAATATCTGTAACCAAAATCATCAAAATCGCTAGTACAAAGAATGCCAATGCCCAGCCTACCTTTTGCGGTCGCACCTCTTCGCGCGGATATTCGGAGGTGACAATCACATAGTCGCGATCCAAACTCAGCCGTGTCAGAGAATCCCATTTGGTGTGTACCACCAAAGTATCCCCTGCCAAGAGCGGCACATCAGTCAGCCGTGTGGCAGCCCGCTGGGGTGTTTCCACATGGCTGAGGGTTTCATTTCCACGGTGAATCCCCAAGAGTGAGAGCCCATGCGTGGCGCGGTAACGGATCTGGCCAGGTGTTTTGCCAATCACCGAAGACCCTGGTGGCACTACGATTTCCGCCACCCCAGCATGGGTGGCTGCAAAATCATCAGAAAATCTTTCGAGCTGGGGCAGCATCTCAAGACCAAAGTCCTTAGAAAAATCCTCAGCAACCCGTCGCAATCCAAGGATCGCCAAGCGGCATGGTGCTTCAATTCGCGTTGAGGCCATAGGTGCCACAACCCGTTTGCCTCGGTAATCTGTGCCAATGATGTAGATATGATGCGCATCCATTAAATCAGCTAATGAATGTCCAATCAGGATATTGCCCTCCGGAACGGATACCTCAAAAATATCAACTTTTAGCCCATAGATGGCTTTTACATAATTCCGCATGGACTGTGCAGAAGCCCCATCATCCTTGCTTGAATGGCGGGGAAGAACCCAGCGACCAAACAAGATAAAGTATAAGATGCCAGTTACCACCAAACAGATCCCAATAGGGGTGACGTCAAATAAACCAAAGGGTTGCATCTGTTGATCAGCCGGCAATCCAGCATTCGCAACACCCATTAGATCATTAAGCAAAATCAGGGGAGATGATCCTACCATGGTGATAGTGCCGCCTAAGATCGCGCAAAAGCCCATAGGCATTAGCAAGCGGGACATTGGAAGTTCAGTACGCACTGAAATGCGGCTAACTACTGGCAAAAATAGCGCGGCAGCCCCTACGTTTTGCATGAAAGAGGAGATGATCCCGACCGAACCCGAAATAATCGGAATAATATGGGTTTCTTTAGTACCGCCAAGCTTGAGAATATAGCCTGCAACCTTCGACATCAGGCCAGTCTTGTCCAGCCCCGCCCCAATAATCATAACTGCGATAATTGAGATTACCGCATTAGACGCAAACCCATCGAATAGCCGCGATGTGTCTGCCAAGTTACCCAGACCCGGCAATTGGCTGAGTAGGCCCAAAGATACCATAGTAAGGATGGCCGTAAGATCTATGCGGAAAACTTCGGTGATAAAAAGGGTGACCGTGACAACCAAAATAGCCAATACAACCATCATTTCGGGTGTCAGCGCAATCGGATCCATAGCAAGTGTCCTCACATCTTTCTAGTTTAGGGCATTACATTAAATTCATATACATCTTCTGTTTAGTATTTATTTTATAATCAATTCTGGACCCATCATAGCATTTGGTAGAACGGTTGAAATCCAAGGGATATAGGTAACCATAATCAGAAATACGAACAAGACCGCCAAGAACGGCAACGCAGCACGGACAACGGACATCATAGGCATATTAGCTACCCCTGAAGTCACAAATAAATTAAGCCCTACAGGCGGGGTGATCATACCAATCTCCATATTCACCACCATGATGATCCCAAGATGAATTGGATCAATACCCAGCTCCATAGCAATTGGGAATACCAAAGGCGCTACAATCACTAGCAACCCGGAGGGCTCCATAAATTGCCCTCCTATCAACAATATCACATTGACGATGACCAAGAACATGATTGGTCCAAATCCAGCCGAAAGCATGGCTGAAGCTATTTGTTGTGGAATTTGTTCGTCGGTCAAAACATGCTTTAAAATAAGGGCGTTAGCAATAATAAACATCAAGGTAACCGTCAACTTACCAGATTCAAAAAGGGTTTTACGGGTATCTTTATGCACCACGGCAGCCGGAAGGTATATCACAGCCTCGGCGACACCACGGCCAAACGCCTTAGCACCACCCAAAAGACTACGGGCAAAGCCAGTGCCTTGGCCCTCGCGCGCTGCGCCGTGCAGCGAGAATGTGAAGATGATTGCAGGCGCGATGGTGGCAGCGCACAAAATAGACGAAATGGCTGAAGCTAATAGGACCGTCAACAGCATGGTAACAATGGACCCCGCCGCGTACACTGCCAAAGCTTGATAGATAGACACAAAAGCCCAATAGCCAAAGATCAAACCTGGCAGAGCGCCAAGCACCATAATGATTGGCCACGCAACACGATGTCGTTGACTATCAAAATGCGACATAGCCCAGCCTGTGCCCAAGCAAACCAGCACCCAAGCTATGGCAACTATTATGCCCCAGCCTTGAGGATAAACGCCAGCCTTACCCAAAGACCAGTGCAAAACGAAGCCAATGACTGCAAAGGCAACAACTCGTAGACCAAGGCCAAAGGAGATTTTTTCAAAATCACGCAGCCAGCTGCGACCCTTCAAAGGGCCCATATCACGGTAAATCATCAGAGCAGCAAAGAAAGCATATACACAGGCGACGGCCGCGGCCTCAGTCGGCGTAAAAATACCTCCATAAATACCACCCAAAATGATGATAATTAAAATTAGGCCAAACGCAGCATCCAATACTGCAGCAGCTACTTCGTCCCAGCCCTGCCATTCGCCCTTAGGTAGGTTCTTCACCCTGGCCATTATGTAGATAGTGACCATCAACATGCTACCCGCCATCAAGCCAGGCAACACCCCTGCCAGGAACATTCGGCCCACGGAGACCTCAACAGCCGCCGCGTAAACTACCATAACTATTGATGGTGGAATTAAGATACCAAGCGTGCCCGCATTGGCAATAACGCCAGCCGCAAATTCTTTGGTGTAGCCCACCTGATGCATACCTGCGATTACAATGCTGCCAATGGCCACTACGGTTGCCGGCGAAGAGCCCGATAGAGCTGCAAACATCATACAAGCAAATACGCCAGCAATAGCTAAGCCACCAGGTACATGGCCCACCAATGCGACCGAAAAGCGAATAATGCGTCGGGCCACACCGCCAGTCGACATAAAGCTAGAGGCCAGAATGAAAAAAGGAATGGCCAGCAAAGTGTAATGCCCAGCCATCGCTTGAAAGAAGGTTTGAGCAATCGAGGCTAATGAGGTGTCCCCAAGCGCCAATAAGAACAAAACCGAAGCCATACCAAGGCTAACCGCAATCGGTACCCCTATGAGCATCAGCCCAACGACAATAGCAAATAAAATTGCAACTTCCATGGGGCTATTCCTTAACGTTCAAGTGCTGGACTTCGGCAATAGCCTCTTCAACTTCATGGCTCACTATCAGGCTAGCCTCTTGGCCACTGAGCAGTCGTACAAAGACTTGTATAAAACGAAACAATAACAGCGCCATACCGAATGGCAGTATAAAGTAAGGTATAAAACGTGGAATTTTCTCATAATTATCGCCATCGTTCATCATCGGTTGGATCCAGCGTAGCCATTCGGGGAAGGCAATATCAATCACCTCATACCAACCGCGATAGGAAGTTCGGCGCATCTCCTCAAAGCCAGTTGGGAACCAGCGCCCCGTGGTCTGCGGGAGATTAGCAAAGTTAGCCCAGTAATCCCAGGCACCCTTCATCAACAACGCGGCATAGGCAACACATACGGCAGCCGCCACTATCGCAACCCAACGCCGTAGCTTAGGCGAAAGCAAATTGATCACAGCGTCCACTCCCAAGTGAGCTGTCACTTTAACCGCATAGCTAATACCGAATAAAACCAACCAAGCGAATAGAAATGTTGTAGCTTCCAAACCCCAAATCAAACCGGTATTAAAACCATAGCGTAAGACAACATTTGCAAATGTAATTAGGGTCATTAGGCCCAAAAGAATTGCTATAGCGGTCTCTTCAATCTCGTTAGTCCAGCGGCTCAATTTCGACTGAGCAAGTGGCGATTGTATTGACATGTTGGGATTTCCTCAGTCAGAAAATTTGGCCCGCATTGCTACGGGCCAAACCAGCTAATAAATAGCCTTAGTATTTTGCGTTGATTGCCTGCGCAGCATCAATGTTGGCTTGACCAACATCGCCAACAAATTGGCTCCAAACAGGCATCATTGCTGCAACCCATTCAGCACGCTGATCAGCTGTCAAGCTCCGTACAACTCCACCAGCTGCGATGATTGCTTGTTTTGCAGAGGCGTTTACAGAAGTAGATTCACCGTTACGCGCTGCTGTGACTTCGGTCATGATTGTAGAAAGTTGATCACGAACATCAGTTGGCAGACCATCCCAGAAGTCAGTTGAGGTCACAACGAGGTAATCAATAATGCCATGATCTGTTTCTGTTGTACCATCTTGAACTTCAAAGAATTTTTTCCCAAAGATGTTCGACCAAGTGTTTTCTTGTCCATCCACAACACCTGTTTGCAATGCGCCGTATACTTCAGAAAAGGCCATTGGCTGTGGGCTTGCACCCATGGCTGCCATTTGTGCTTTCAAAACCTCTGAGTTCTGAACACGAAATTTTAAGCCATTTGCATCAGACGGAGCATTCAGAGGAACGTTTGCAGACATCTGCTTCATGCCATTGTGCCAAAATGCCAGCCCTAAAAGGCCACGTTTGGTCATTGATTCTTTCATAGCCTGCCCTGCTGCAGACGTCTGGAACTCGTCTACGGCGTTAATGTTTTTGAACATGAATGGCAAATCGAAAATGCGGAATTTTTTAGTGAACTGCTCAAACTTTGATAGCGACGGCGCCGCCATTTGAACGTCGCCCTGTAGTAAAGCTTCCAAAACTTGATTGTCATTATAAAGTGTTGAATTTGGGAACACTTCAATGCAAGCTTTGCCGTTCATTTCAGCGTTAACCCGCTCCATCAGCAACGTGGCAGCGATCCCTTTTGGGTGCTTGTCGGTATTGGTAACATGGCTAAACTTGATTACAATTTCGCCAGCATCACAGGCGGCAACGGCAGCGCCTGCAGAAAACGATAAAGCAACAGCGGCAGCAGCCGTAGTAAAATATTTCATGATATCCTCCCAAAATAACCGGTTGTGACCGGAGTGAACATGACTGTAGGTTACGGCGGAGATAAAACAAGCGGCAAACACCTTTTGGAACACAAAATACCAAATACCAAATACCAAAGGGAACCCTGGCCCGCTCAACAGATTGAGGCGTTATCGAGCCATGGAAACATTCAGCCAATCCCCAACCGATCCAATTTTCGTGCAAGATCCCTACCCAGCTTATGATCAGGCTCGGACAATGGGAGACGTTGTGTGGTGGAAGGACTACAACATGCCTGCCGCCGTCAGCCACCGGGCCGTTCGCATGATCCTCGGCAACCGTGAGTTGGGGCGAGAGCCTTTAGGATCCACGCAATGTCCCGTCCATATAGCACAATGGCAGGCGAATGAATCACACTCGATGCTTGAGTTGGAGCCACCACGCCACAGCCGCCTACGCGGATTGGTTCTGCGTGCTTTTACCGGGCGGAAAGTTGCAGCCATGGCCCCTGAGATTACCACTACCTGCCACCAGCTTATTGATGCATTCCCCGACCAACCCTTCGATTTTCTGAATAACTTCGCCCGTCCCCTACCCGTGCATGTAATTGCCACCTTGCTTGGAGTACCAATCGATCGCTGTGATGACCTATTAATCTGGTCAAACGCCATGGTTGCGAT
>TARA_B110000259_G_scaffold49314_1_pt1 | contig 12352 bp, 12 predicted proteins | sample TARA_B110000259 | Tara Oceans TARA_B110000259 (sample SAMEA4397649) | marine metagenome | biome: Polar Biome; feature: [SRF] surface water layer (ENVO:00010504); material: water (ENVO:00002006), including particulate matter (ENVO:01000060) such as... | depth 5 m | reverse complement strand
ATGATCGCTGTACTTTGAGACGAGTTAGACTTCGTCTGACAGCACCAAATTAAACGTTGACTAAATATTGCATCAATATTATAGAAATGAAATGACGTTTCGTCCAATGAAACGTTTTAAGAAAATGGGTTGGTGGTCACAAAAGTGAATATCTGCCAAATAGGGAATAAAAGGGAGAAACTTAAATGAATATAGAAAAAAGAAGTCTGTCGCTCGCAGCCAGCCTTGTTGCCAGCAGTCTTGTATTGACGGCGCCTGCTTTCGCCGGTGGTGAAGTTGTTTTTGCGTCCTGGGGAGGTTCATTTCAGGATGCATTGCGTTCATCTATGCTTGAACCTGCAGCCAAGGCACTGAATATAACAGTTAAGGAGGATACGACTAACGGCATTCAAGATGTGCGCGCGCAGATCACAGCTGGTGCTGTTGCATGGGATGTAACAGAGCAAGATTTACCTTCATGTGAAACACTTAGCCGAGAAGGTAGTCTTGAACCGATTGATTACTCTATTGTTGACACAACGGGCATTCCTAAAGAATTGATACATGAAAATTATATCGGTTTTATTAATTTCACTAAGGTAATTGCTTATAATAAGGCTGTATTCGGAAATAACGGTCCGTCAAATTGGGCAGAGTTCTGGGATCTGGAAAAATTTCCAGGTAAACGTGGAATGCATGGTAAGGTTAACTACAACCTTGAAGCAGCTCTGATGGCTGATGGTGTGCCGATGACTGCTGTTTATGATACGCTCGCTACGGATGAGGGAGTTAAACGTGCATGGGCTAAATTAGGAGAAATAGCTCCAGAAGTTACAGTATGGTATCGTGGTGGATCACAATCTGCACAATTACTGCGTGATGGTGAGGTAGATGTTATTCACATGGGTCATAACCGTGTTGAAAGTGTAATCGCATCAGGAATAGATGTTGCCTATGCTTTTGATGGTGGTACTATGGACATAGATTGTTTGCTTGTACCAAAAGGTGCGCCTAACGTAGAAAATGCTATGCGCCTTATTAATGAAGTACTTAGCGCTGAGTCACAGGCAAGGCTTGCGGTTACGATGCCATTAGGCCCAGTAAATGCTGGCGCTTTTGATACTGGAATTATATCGGAAGAGATGGCGGTAAAAGTAAATACCCATCCTGCAAACTATGACAAACAATTGTTAGTTGATCCAAATTTTTATATTGGTCAATTGGGTGAATTAACTGAAGAGTTTGATACACTAATCCAACAATAAAAAAGTTTGGCGCGGTCAATATAGTGCCGCGCCTACATTATTCTCAAAGGATAAATTATGTCTGCAAACAAATCTCTACCGATCGACATCTCCAACTTGTCCAAATCTTATGGGCCAGTCAAAGCGCTAGATGATGTGTCACTAAACATTTCTGCTGGAGAGTTTCTGACACTGCTTGGACCGTCGGGATCGGGTAAGACATCGCTTTTGATGGCGCTTGCAGGTTTTATGCGGCCCGATTGTGGATCAATCCGGTTTGGCTACAATGAAATGATTGCCACTCCCCCGCATAAACGCGGCCTTGGAATGGTTTTTCAAAGTTATGCTTTATTTCCTTTCATGACTGTGGCTGAAAACGTGGCGTATCCACTCAAAGTCCGTGGGGTTTCTAAAAGTGATCAAGAGTCCCGTGCTAAGCGTGCGCTAGATACTGTCCAACTTGGTGGCTATGAAGATCGGCGCATCACCCAATTATCTGGAGGTCAAAAACAACGAGTAGCACTTGCTCGTGCTATGGTGTTCGAGCCCCAAATTATTCTTATGGATGAACCTTTATCTGCACTCGACAAAAAGTTACGTGAACATATGCAGATTGAATTGAAGGCGCTTCATCAGAAATTAGATGCAACCGTTGTATATGTAACACATGATCAGCGTGAAGCTTTGACGATGTCTGACCGAATTGCCGTAGTAAATCAAGGTCGAATTGATCAGGTTGAGACACCTGAGCAACTCTATCGACAGCCGAATAGTTTCTTTGTAGCGGATTTTATTGGTGAATCAATTTCCTTGCCAGTGGAGTTGTCCAATAATACAGCTCTATTAAATGGGCGAGTACTGAAATCTGATTTACCTATTGCTCAAGGTAGTGGAGGGCATCGCTTAATAATCCGACCTGAACTGCTGGAGGTTATCTCTAATGCTGTTCCAGATAATGCCAATGATTTGTCCGGTAATATACAAGACATAATCTATCAAGGCGACAGTGTACTGGTTATAGTTCAGCATGATAATTTAGGCATGATAAATGTACGTGTACCTGCAAATCGCGCTGGTCAAGCTGGCTTGCCTTCCAAAGGAGAGCGAATTGGTCTTGCACTGTATCCCGAAGATACAATTATAGTTCCGGAACAAGTGTTATGAGTGTTGCCGAGACGAACGAGGTTACTCAGGCGCTACAAAATGTAAGTATGCTCAAATCTGAGGAGCGGCGTGAAAGTTTAACAATTCTTGGACTTTCGGTACCCGCAGTTCTTGCAATTTTAATTGTCGTTTTTTTGCCAATTTTCTGGCTATCATCGCTTTCATTCTATAATGCTAATGGCGAATTAAGCATGGAAAATTATGCGCGCATCTTTGAAAGTGCTTTGTATAGTCGGACTTTTGTTGTTACATCCCAGATCAGTATCGCTGTAACGGTGATTTGCATCCTGCTTGGTTATCCACTGTGTTACTGGTTAACCAAGCTGTCGGATCGAACAGCCGCCATTCTAATGGTTTTCGTACTCGTTCCCTTCTGGACATCGGTTCTTGTGCGTACATACGCTTGGCTGGTTTTATTACAGCATAAAGGCATTATTAATTCTTCATTAATGTATCTTGGAGTAATTGGGGAGCCACTACAGTTGGCGCACAATCTTACTGGATCAATCATTGGCATGGTTCATATCATGTTACCTTTTCTAATTTTACCACTTTACGCAACAATGCGTGGCATTGACGTTGACCTTGTTCGGGCAGCACTGGGGCTTGGTTCTAGTCCACGTGGAGCATTTTGGCGAGTGTTTTTCCCAATGTCTCTTCCAGGTCTCTTTGCTGGTATCGTGCTCGTGTTTATCCTGTCTCTGGGCTTTTTTGTAACTCCCGCCTTGTTGGGTGGTGGTCGGGTGCAGATGTTAGCACAGCGGATCGAAAGCACTATCACGATTTATTCTAATTGGGGTGCGGCATCTGCCTTGGGTGTTGTCTTGTTACTACTTGCACTGGTCATGATATGGCTGATGAATCGTGTCTTTGGGCTTGACAAACTATTTATGCGCTGAGGAGCTGAAAATGGAACAAATAGAACAACGTAAGATTGATGGTTTGTGGCTAACTGTAGTTGGTATTGCAGTATTATTCTTTTTGATCTTGCCCACACTTATTGTGATCCCAATGTCGTTTTCAGGGGCCTCATTCCTAGAGTTTCCGCCTACTTCTTTTTCTTTTCGTTGGTATACAGCTTATTTTACATCCCCAGAGTGGATGAGCGCCACTAAAACGTCTCTGATTGCGGCGATAATGACAACAGTGATTGCTACACCTTTAGGTTCACTTTGTGCTTATGGGCTCCATTGTTCCACGCCTCGTATAAGGAACACTGTTCAAATCCTTGTGATTATGCCTATTGTTGTTCCAGTAATTTTAATCGCCGTAGGTGTGTTTAGTCTTTATGCCAAACTTGGGCTCAATTATACGCTCACAGGTATTATAATTGCCCATACTGCGCTGGCTCTCCCCTTTGTGATTGTGACCGTAATGTCGGGATTAAAGAACTATGATTTTGATCAGGAATTAGCGGCACGTAGCTTGGGTGCGTCTCGCGCACTCGCTTTGTGGACAATAACTGTACCACAAGTAAAATTTTCCATTCAAACGGGCGCATTTCTGGCCTTTATAACATCACTTGATGAGGTTGTGATTTCCATGATGATTTCTGGTGGTGACAATGCAACCATTACGCGCCGCATGTTCAATGCATTACGAGACCAGCTTGATCCTACAATTGCTGCGATTTCTTCTTGTCTAATTGTTGTGTCGGTAACTGCGCTCATAGGCGTTCAGTTGATTGGCCGCAGGAAGAATATCGACGAATGATAAGTTCATTACATATCGCCAATTTCAGATCGAATTTTACGAGCTGCATCGAAGACCGCATCGCGGTAGCATTCAATGGTTTTTTCATTAAACCGGTGGCGCAAGCCAGAGAGACTTACTGCACCAAGAAGTTCATCATCAATTCCCATAACTGGGGCGGAAAGTCCAGCAACATCAGGGTCACGTTCCCCAAGGCTAAGATAGTACCCAGTCTTTTTAATTGTGTTGGCGTGTTTGCCCTGACATGTGGAAAAGGCATCCAATACCTGACCAGAAGAACCCATGCTAAGTGGAATTATTTCGCCTTCTTCTACATGATCCCGTGCAAGCCTTTGCGAATTAACGCGGTACAGACAAACGCCAGAATTACCTCGTTGTACGTAAAAAGAAGCGCTTTCACCCGTTGCATTTACAAGTTTTGCCAGCACTGGTCGAACAATGGGTCCCATGCGCAAGTTTTGGCGGAATACCGAACCCAGACGCCACAACGAAGGGCCAAGATGGAACAAACCTTTCGCGTCCCTGGTGATGTGCCCAAACTTCTCCAGAGAGACACTCAAACGCAGTATTGTTGCCTTATTTACTCCGCTGCGGCCCGAAACTTCTTTCAGAGAAAGACCGGAATCACCGGGATTAAATATGTCCAAAACACGCAATGCACGCTCAACTGCTTCTACACCACCTGTAGTGTCTATTGCTTTGGTATTGTCGGACATATTCAGACCTTTCGAAACTTTTATATGACTTTTTATACCCAAATTAAACGAGATTGTAAGTCTTTATCAAACAAGGTGCCTTTATAATGAATAACACGCATAAACGATCGATGGTATCTGGGTACGGCGGTTTGCCATTTGGTGTAATTTCCCAATGTGAGGCGGGCAACGTTGGAGTTTTGGGTGTTCCAAGTGAAGTTGATAATGGTACGCGTATAGGTACCTCTTTAGCGCCAGATGCTTTGCGTAAGATGACACAACAATTTGGCACTGACCTACCTGCAAATGGAAGAGACCTAGGAAATCTGGACGTTTCAAGCGATTGGTCCAGTCTATTGATGGATCTTATATCTCAAACTGTAAGTAAAGATGTTATGCCAATTGTTTTGGGTGGAACATCGGATGTTGCCTCTGCGGTATTGCAGGCTTTGCCTGATCTTCCGGTAGTTGCAGCCATGCCAACAGCTCGTCATGATCTTCTTGAGCGGTCAGAAAGTACAATCTGGGTGGGATTGAACGGTGAGCAACCTATTGAAGTTTGGGACCAGATCAACTCTAGAATGATGGTCTGGTCTACAGCTCGTCAGTTGGATGAAGCAAACCACAACACTCTAAATATACCTGAGAGTGCTATTCTCTGGGTTGATATGTCAGTTATTGATTTGGGGCATGCTGCAGGCACTGTCGGGCTCAATCCTGGTGGAATTAAGCCCGAAACGCTGGTTTCTGTCATTGGTGCTATGGTCTGTAGCTGGAAGGCTATTGTTATCACTGGGCTTGCCCCAGCTTGGGACACGCGTGGCATGTCGGAATTAGCGGCAATTGAAACCATTAATGAAGCATTGCGCAATGAGTAATACGGAGAAAATACAATTTGACAAGATACCTAGTTTTCTTGGCCTGCCAATAAGTGATTTAGAAGATCTAATGCCTGGCCAGGTCGCAATAGCAGGCTATTTTTGTGATAATTTAGATCAACCCTCGGCTGGTCAACGCTACTTAGCAAGGCAATTACGGTATGTTTCTAGATCTGAAAATAGGCCAATAAATGCAACTGATCTTGGGGACGTTAATGTGTTTCCGCTTGAGCCAGAAAAGCATTTTCCCGCAGTTATATCACAATGCGAAGCAGTTCTTGAAACCGGTGCTTGTATGGTTTTGGTGGGTGGGGATTCTAGTGGATTAAATGCTCTTGGAGCAGCTGTACAAAATATCGTTAATACAGATGTTCCTATTGTTTCATTATCACAGGGCAACAATCTTAATTTGTCTAAAACACAAAAAATTATTTTGTCAGTAGATTTGAAAGAACTTGCGGGTAAATGGGTTTCAAAACCGCGTCGTTTAAATGGGCTATCGCCATCAGATATAATTTCTCAAATTAATAATATTTCAAGTAAGATAATTGCCGTAGCAATTTTTGGACTTGCACCAGAGTTAGATTTTCGTGGAAGTACGGAAACTTTGGTGGCGCTTAATATCCTAGAAGCCGTGGTTGAGCGCCTCGAGAAAGGAGCTCATTGATGCCTTTACGTTCGGCGCCTTTGCCACGCATGGCGGGACATTTGTCTTTTATGCGCTCACAAAGTAAGGAAATCTGTGATATTAAATCAGGTGATTTAGTGGTTTTGGGTCTCCCTTTTGAAGACACTAACTCACCCTATGCGGGTCAATCTCTTGCTTCGCGAGCCTTGCGTGAAACCTCGGTTTATTTTGGCTGGCATGCAAACCCACAATTCAGTCATCCTGTTGATATTGATGCGCGAGAAAGTATTCAAACTGATGGACTTCATGAACGATTGTGTGACCTTGGAGATATACGACTTGGTGATGATAAAGAGATTAAAGCATCATTGAGGGAGGTAACACGCCAGATTAACCGTATTGGAGCTTGCGCTATAATGTTGGGTGGATCGTACCACCTGTCTGATACAGTTCAGAATGCACTATCTGGATGTCAAAAAGTGCAACTTGGTGGTATTCCGCGTAATGCAAATGACTTTTATATAGCGCCAATGCAGAGTGATTTTAATAAGATTTGCAAATCAAACAGGTCAGCACAACTTAATAAGTTATCTCAATGGCGAGATGATTCAAAGCCACTATTTGTGCAGTTTGATCTCTCAGTATTTGAAACATCTCTTAGTGTACTTTGTGATCGACCTCGTCTGGGTGGCTGCGATCTTGATACGGTTGCACAATGGCTCAGTGCCATTGGGAAGCACAAGGTAAGTGCCATTATGTTAACTGGATTGAACCCTAGCAGGCCTGGAATGGGTGTTGTGAAGGTTGGCCAACGATTAATGGTCACGTCTCTTCTAGCATTTATATATTCTCGCCTCGGATTTGAGATAAATCCAAAAAGCTTAAATTCAAAGGAAAATCTAGCGTTATGATTACAAAGTTTAACACATTACACGCGCACCTAGCTCAACCAGGATATCGGCTATTTGACGGGCCATTTTGCGAAGTTGCAAACGTCAACTCAGGGCAGATTGGTGTGGTGGGCATGCCGAGCGACTGGACGCATTCTAGTCGTCTTGGAACAAGGTTTGGTCCTGAAGCATTGAGGAAAACAACAACTCTTTTGCAATCTATGCGTCCAAAGGATGGGAGCTTTGATCCTGACACTCAGTATCGCACTGTGCCTGCAATGGATTGGTTAGTAGATTGTGGAGATGCGGAGATCTCAGCGGAAGACGTTGAGGCAACGACACAGGCGATCGCATCTATGACAGAAGAATTAACTGTTGCAGGGGCGATCCCTTTGGCGTTGGGTGGAGATCATTATAACAGTTTCCCGGCCTGTCTTGGGTACTCTCGTGGGCTTGCTAAGCGTGCTCCAAATTCTTATTTTGGGTATATTCAGATCGATGGCCACCTTGATTTTTCTGATCGATTAGGTGCTTGGGGCACACACAACCATGCAACTAATGCCCGCCGGATTTCTGAACTGCCCAACGTAAATGTGTCCAATATGGTGTGGGTTGGAATTACTGGCTGGGTCGATAGTGGAGAATTGGCTTTAATTGAAGGGCAGGGTGGTAAGGTATTTTCTGCCAGTGATGTGCATGAAATGGGTGCAGAAGAGGTTATGCGTCAAGCTCTTGAGCATGCCATGCAAGGGTGTGATGAACTTTATCTCTCCATAGATATTGATGCTATGGATGCTGGTTACCTTCCTGGTACAGGGTCTATAGTTCATAGTGGTATAACGCCTCGTAAGTACTATGATATGCTTGATGGATTGTCTGAAGCACCCTTGGGTGGGTTAGATATTGTTGAAGTATCACCACCTCTTGATCCTTCAGAACGCACGGAATTTCTGGCAGCGGAAATGCTATTTCGAATTCTACGCAAATTTCGCACCCAGCCGGAGATGTTATTATGATGGATTACATTGGAATTCAGCAATTGGGTGGATTATCTCATAGAGGAAAGACCCTTGCGCCAGCCTCTCGGCCATGGATAACAGATCTTACGATACTTTGTCCTTATGAGGGTCTGCGACCTGGTAATATTCCTGAATTCGAAAGTGACCCAAATTGGAATAACTGGTCTTTTATAGATAGCCCCAAAGATCCGTCGGAACGTCTAATCTGGCATGTGTTTCAACAAGAAGGTAAACGCCAACTAGTAGCAGATCGTATGCTATTAGCTCGAATAAGTTGGCAAGATTTGAACGATGCTGGATTCGTCTATGGGACAAATATTTGCATTGATGGAAAGCAGTTTTGTTGCCGATTAATGACCGGGGGTGATACACCCCACGATGATCCTTATAAGGGAGCAACACTGTCTAATGAATGGGATACTTTAATTGGTGGTAATGTCTTAAACGCACCAAAGATTGAGGCGTTGGATAATATTGCTCCACTTGGCCCAGATCATCTGAATTCAGCACATAACAGCTTATGGAATTGGTTTGGGGCTGTCAGTTGGACTGCTGAGCCAGTCGCGAGCCGTGAAAACGGTCGGGTATGCAGAGGTTATCATGGTCCGACCTATTTTTACGTGAATACAGTGGACCACCGGCACGAAGATATCGGATGGCGACCAATTTTGGAGGAAGTGCTATGAACATTAAATTATTTCCTAATTATATAGCTGGTTCTTGGGTAACTAGCAGCGAAGCTAAACCGAATATTAATCCATCTGATTTAAATGACACGATTGGGGATTATGCGCAGGCTAGTACTTCTCAGACGATTGAAGCGATTGAATGCGCCGCTGCGGCTTATCCCAAATGGCGTGAGACATCGCCCTTATTACGTTTTGAGGCACTTGATAAAATTGGTTCAGAAATTCTTGCGCGAATAAATGAACTGGGAAATATGTTGGCCCGGGAAGAAGGGAAAACACTTTCCGAAGCTACTGCAGAAGTTCATCGTGCAGGGCATCTTTTTAAATACTTTGCTGCTGAAGCCTATCGTTCAACTGGTGAAATTTACCAGTCCCTTCGCGATGGTGTGTCGCTCAAAGTTTTGCGCGAGCCAATTGGTGTGATTGGCGTGATTACACCCTGGAATTTCCCGCAAGCAATACCAGCTTGGAAAATTGCACCCGCTCTTGCTTACGGTAACACAGTAGTGTTTAAACCGGCTGAGCTGGTACCTGGGTCAGCATGGTTATTGTCTGATATTATTGCTCGTGCAGGTTTGCCAGAAGGTGTATTTAATCTTGTCATGGGCACAGGAGCTGAAGTAGGTGAGGCAATCGTTTCACATCCTAAAGTTTCTGGCGTCACTTTCACTGGTTCCACACCTGTAGGTCGCAAGATTGGTGCATCACTTTTCGCACGCGGAGCAAAAATGCAGTTAGAGATGGGAGGCAAGAACCCATTGATTGTACTTGATGACGCTGATTTAGATCTAGCAGTTCATTGTGCTATTCAGGGCAGCTTTTTTTCAACGGGTCAAAGATGTACGGCCTCGTCTCGATTGATCGTAACTAAGGGAATACATGAAACCTTTGTGAAACGTATGTGTTTGGCAATGAAAGACCTCAGGGTTGGTGATGCTCGCGCACCAGAAACCCAGATTGGCCCAGTTGCCAGTGAGGCACAACTAGCAATTAATAAAAGTTACATTTCTCAAGCTGTTGCTGATGGCGCAACACTTGCCTCAAGAGAAAGGGATGTTGGAGCGAAGTCACCTGGACACTACCTTACTCCAGCTTTGTTTACGGAAGTGTCACTTCAATCTGCAATCGCGCGGGAGGAAATTTTTGGTCCCATTGCTGCTATTTTTTGTGTGCCAGATTACGATGCCGCACTTGAAGTGGCTAATGATACTGACTTTGGTTTGGCAGCTGGCATCGTTACACGGGATGCTGTCAAGATTGACCATTTCACTCAAAACGCTGAGGCAGGTATGGTACAAGTAAATCTGCCCACTGCAGGGATGGATTTTCATGCACCATTCACTGGTCGTAAAGGATCATCCTATGGTGCGCCGGAAAAAGGTAGTCTCTGCCGCGAATTCTTTACTGCAGCTAAGGTTGTTCACAAGGGTTGTGGGTAATAATGCACGGACCTTTCATAATTATTAGACATAGTTTCAAATATTCAAAAAATATCTCGCTAAACAAAATTTACATAGGAAGGACTTGGTGTGTCTAAACAAATTGACGTATTAGTGAGTGAAGTTGGCCCACGGGATGGGCTGCAAAGCATTAAGCGTATTATGTCCACAGAGAATAAACTTCATTGGATCAAAGCTTTGGCATCTTCTGGAATTCGAGAGATTGAAGTGGGCTCATTTGTCTCTCCGCGTTTGTTACCTCAAATGGCTGATTGCGCTACACTCGTAATTGAAGCGAATAAAATCGATGATCTTATGGTTTTGGCATTAGTACCCAATCTTAAGGGTGCAGAATTAGCTGTTGCAGCGGGTGCGCGAAAGCTAACAATACCTCCATCAGCTTCACATGCGCACAGCATTAAAAATATTGGAAAAACCCCAAAAGAGGCGATCGAGGAGGTTCATCGAATTTGCAAGTTTCGTGACGCTCTACCTATCAAAAAGCGCCCAGATATTGAGGTTGGCATCTCGACAGCATTTGGTTGCACGCTTGAAGGCACGGTGTCAGAAGACTGGGTAATAGAGATGGCTGGCTTACTAGCAAAAGCGGGGGCGGATAGTATCGGCCTTTCGGATACGACCGGTTATGCTAATCCAGCTCAGATTAAACGCATGTTCCGCCGTTTGCATGCAGAGATAGGTATTGAAAAAATGGGAGGTGCCCATCTGCACAATACGCGTGGTCAAGGTTTAGCTAATGTCGTGGCGGCAATTGAGGTTGGTGTGACCACCTTTGATTCCTCACTTGGTGGACTTGGCGGTTGCCCTTATGCGCCTGGTGCAACTGGTAATATTGTGACTGAAGATCTTGTGTTTATGCTTGAAGCGATGGGTTTGCACACAGGAATTAATTTAGACGCCTTAATCGCTGCACGTGAAATACTATTACGCGGACTTCCAAATGAAGTCATCTATGGGAACGTCCCCGAAGTTGGCTTGCCCAAAGGTTTTACCTACGCTGCACAAAGGAACATATCATGACCAGTGCATCACGCCCCCTCGACGGTATTAGAGTTGTTGAATTTAGTCACATGGTCATGGGTCCTACCTGTGGTCTTATCCTCGCTGATCTTGGTGCTGATGTGGTTAAAGTTGAACCCGCTCAAGATGGTGACAAGACACGTTACTTACCTGGATCAGGCTCGGGTTATTTTGGCGCATATAACCGCAACAAGCGTAGCATATCAGTTAATTTGAAATCTGTTGAGGGTCTCAAATTTGCTACGGACCTAGTTCGGGCGTCCGACGTTCTAATTGAAAACTTTGGTGCAGGTGTACTGGACCGCCTTGGTCTTGGATATGATGCAATGCAAAAAATTAATCCTAATTTGGTATACTGCGCGTTGAAGGGCTTTCTTAGTGGTCCTTATGAAAAACGTGCCGCACTAGATGAAGTGGTTCAAATGATGGGTGGTTTAGCTTACATGACAGGTCCCGAAGGGAATCCAATGCGAGCTGGTGCTTCTGTAAATGATGTGATGGGTGGGTTATTTGGTGTAATTGCTATTCAGGCAGCACTATGGGAACGCCAGAGTACTGGCAAAGGTACTCTTGTTCGCTCTGGTCTGTTCGAGAGCAACATGTTCCTTGTTGCGCAACACATGGTGCAGTATCGCCAAACGGGAGTTCCTGCAGCACCAATGCCCGAACGCGTATCTGCTTGGGCTGTCTATGACGTTTTCGAGACGGCCGACGGTAAGAAGATTTTCGTTGGCGTAGTTAGTGACAAGCAGTGGGTTCTATTTTGTAATGCCTTCGACTTAGAATATCTTCTAAAAAATACAGAACTTCAAACTAATGCGCAGCGGGTGGCTTGCCGAGACGCGTTTATGCCAATTTTAAGGAAAATGTTTAGCAGGCAAGAACTTTCAGAAGCCGCTGCAATTTGCGAACGTGTTGGTTTACCTTTTGCGCCAATCCTTCGTCCGGATCAGCTTTTTGATGACCCTCATGT
>TARA_B110000259_G_scaffold41511_1_pt1 | contig 12414 bp, 12 predicted proteins | sample TARA_B110000259 | Tara Oceans TARA_B110000259 (sample SAMEA4397649) | marine metagenome | biome: Polar Biome; feature: [SRF] surface water layer (ENVO:00010504); material: water (ENVO:00002006), including particulate matter (ENVO:01000060) such as... | depth 5 m | reverse complement strand
TCAAATAAAGAAATAAGGCTAAACCCCATTAAAACGGAAGCCTACCCAACTCCTGCCAAACGACCTGTTTATAGCGTGATGGATAAAACTAAAATTAAAAGTGTTTTGGGAATTGAAATTCAATTTTGGGATGATCACATAAAAACCATTATAAATATATGAAAAATCCATCACTAATTCTGTTTCTTCTAATTTTAACCGCGTGTGGCCGAGGGAAAAAAAACGACAACGTTATAATTGATAGAACAGACCGTAAGATTAAAGTAGTTATAAACGCTACAGTCTTAGAAAATGATGTTTTTGAAGTGTATTATTACGAGCATGGCCAAGAAACGTTTCACCCCCTTGATTTTATCTCTACGGCAGTTGTTGGAGGGTCTAATCCTCAAGACATCGTGTTTGAATTGCCAGAGTTAGTATATCCAGAACGCATAAGGTTGGATTTTGGAAAAAACAAAAACCAAAAGAACATTGAGTTAAATGTACTAAAATTAGCGTCCAACTCTAAGGAATATGTGTTTGGAACAAATGAGATTATTAATGAGTTAAAGCCAAGTAAGTTTATTGATTTTGACAAAGAGAATTTTATAATTGAAACCAAAGAACTAGATGGTCGGTATGACCCTTATTTTTACACAAAAAACATTAGCAACATTATAAACTATCTATTAGAAGACTAAATATAAAAAAATGAATAAAAAGTTCGAATTAAAAGGAAAATCAATATTAATTACGGGAGGAACAGGGTCTCTTGGGAAGGCTCTTACGAGTCATGTTCTTGATAAATTCCCAGAAATAAGAAAACTCATTATTTATTCACGAGATGAGCAGAAACAGTTCCAAATGGCCCAAGAATTTTCTATTGATAAATACCCCCAAGTGCGTTATTTTATTGGAGATGTTAGAGACAAGGATCGTCTCACAAGAGCATTTCAAGATGTTGATTACGTGATTCATGCAGCAGCGATGAAACATGTCCATATCGCAGAATACAATCCAAGTGAGTGTATAAAAACAAATGTTGGGGGAGCTGAAAACGTGGTTGAAGCCTGTCTTCAAACCAAGGTTCAACGCGTTGTAGCGTTATCAACCGATAAAGCCTGTGCGCCGATAAATTTATATGGTGCCACAAAGCTTACTTCAGACAAGCTATTTATAGCCGCTAATAATATAAAAGGAGACAATCCAATTCGTTTTTCGGTAGTTCGATATGGCAACGTTATGGGGTCTAATGGCTCTGTAATTCCATTTTTTATTAATAAAAAGAAAGAAGAAAACAAATTACCAATCACCGATCCGAATATGACCCGATTTAACATCTCATTGCAAGGCGGAGTTGATATGGTCATGCACGCTCTTGAGCATGCTTGGGGAGGAGAATTGTTTGTGCCTAAAATACCATCATATAAAATTATGGATGTGGCTAACGCTATAGGTCCAAACTGTGAGAAACCATTAGTAGGCATTCGGCCAGGTGAAAAAGTTCATGAAGAGATGATCACGCCTTCAGATTCATTTTACACCTACGACCTAGGGAAATATTATGTTATACTACCCTCAACACATATGTGGAAACTAAGTGAATTTTTAGATACTTTTGACGCCAAAAAAGCTCCTCAAGGATTTAGTTATAATTCAGGTGACAATGAGGAGTGGGAAACAGTTGAAAGCCTTAGAAGCTTGATAAAAGAACATGTAGATTCCAATTTTGTAATTTAAAATGAAAAAATTAGCTATTATTCCTGCTAGAGGAGGAAGTAAGAGAATACCGAGGAAAAACATTAAACTTTTTCTTGGAAAACCCATTATATCATACTCTATAGAGGCGGCAATATCCTCAGGATTATTTGATGAGGTCATGGTTTCTACAGAGGATCACGAAATAGCGGAAATTGCCAAACAATATGGGGCAAAAGTTCCGTTTTTCCGTAGCATAAAGAACTCTAGCGACACAGCAACTACAATAGATGTTATCGCTGAGGTTACAGAGAAATACAGTCAGCTAGGTCGGGAGTTTGAGTATACTTGTTGTATTTATTCGTGTGCGCCTTTTGTTACAAAGGAGGTTTTAAAAAAAAGTTTCTGTAAATTAGAAGCTGAAAAATTAGATTGTATTTTTCCTCTAACAAAATATGGACACCCGATTCAAAGAGCATTAAAAATAAATACCAAAGGATGTATAGAAATGATTGAGCCTCAAAACATGCAAATAAGGACACAAGATTTTGAATCATCTTATCATGATTTAGGTCAATTTTATTTTTTTAAAACCAATGAAGTCACATCAAACAATCAATTATGGACAACTAATACAGGTTACATAGAACTGGCTGACTTAGAGTCGCATGATATTGATACTGAACATGACTGGGAGATTGCAGAATTTAAGTTTAAACATTTACAAAAAATCCAATGAAAATTTTAATTACCGGGGTTTCAGGAATGCTAGGCTTTAATTTGCAGAAAGTATTGTCAGAAGATCATTGTGTGTTTTCTACCGGGAATTCTAATTTTCCAGAAGAACCCGAAAACTATATGGTTTTTGATTTAAAATCTAATTCATATGACAAATTAATTACATGGTCGAATCCAGACTTAATTATTCTATCAGGAGCTTTGACAAACGGCAATTATTGTAGCGAAAATCCAACAGAGGCGATGAATGTTAACGGAATATCGGTAAGCAAATTTATAAATGCCACAAATAAAAAGGTTAAAATTATTTACATATCTACTGATGCAGTATTTTCTTCAAAAACCCATTTAGCTACAGAAAATGATTGCGTTTCTCCAGAGAGTACTTATGGGAAATCAAAAGAATTGGGTGAGTTTTTCTTGAATCAAAGCCGTAGAGAATTTTGTATTATTCGCACAACAATAGTTGGGCTAAACTCAAATTCTATAAAAACAAGTTTTGTAGAATGGATTGTTAATTCAGCTAAAAACAATGAAGCAATAAGCCTATTTAATGATGTAACGTTTACTCCAATATCTATTTGGGATTTTACAAAAGAAATCAAATATTTAATCTCATTAAAAAACTTACCAGGGGAAACATTGCATATTTCTGGAAATGAAATTGTTACAAAATATGAATTCGGAAATGAACTTTTGAAAAAACTACGGATAGATAAGTCTAGTGTAAGAAAAAGCTCAATCAAAGAGTTTAAAGACAGAGCTAAACGTTGTACAGACCAAACCTTAAACGTTGATTATTATCAAGAAAAATTTAATAGAACTCTACCAGACATAAAAAAAACCATAATCTCTATAAAACAACACTATCATGAGACAAATAAAATTAGGTAAAAAAGTAGTAGATAATAACTCCTTATATTTTATCGCAGACATTGGAGCAAACCACAATGGATCTTTGGATAAAGCTATAGAATTAATTCATTTAGTAAAGGAAGCGGGGGGAGATGCCGCAAAGTTTCAAAACTTTTCGGCAAAAAAAATAGTAAGTAAGTATGGGTTTGATAATATGAAAGGGAAAATCTCACATCAAGCGAAGTGGAACAAGTCTATTTATGAGGTTTATGAAGACGCTAGTATCAATAAAGATTGGACCGAAATTTTAAAGAAAGAGTGTGACAAACTTGGATTAGATTATTTTACGAGTCCATATGACTTCGAATCAGTAGATTTAGTTAATCCTTTTGTAGAGTTATATAAAATAGGCTCAGGAGATGCTTCTTGGCTAGAAATAATAGATTATGTGTTAGAGAAAGGAAAACCAACTTTGTTGGCTACTGGGGCATGCGATTTAGATGATGTAAAAAGGATGATGGAATTGGCATTAAATAAAACAAGTGATATTGTTTTAATGCAATGTAATACAAATTATACAGGGAGTATTGAAAACTCCAATTATTGCAACTTAAACGTTCTAAAAACATATAATCAGATGTATCCAAACACTGTTCTGGGACTTTCAGATCACACTCAAGGACACACCACTGTTTTAGGGAGTATAGCTTTAGGCGCAAGAGTCATTGAGAAACATTTTACAGACAACAACAACCAGGAAGGTCCAGATCATGGTTTTGCAATGAACCCTATATCATGGAGTGAAATGGTCGATAGGTCTTATGAATTGCTTAGTGCATTAGGTGATGGAACGAAACGCGTTGAAGAAAATGAAAAACAAGCATATCAAGTGCAAAGAAGGTGTCTTCGTGCATCCTCTAATTTAAAGAAAAATCATATTATCACTAAGTCAGATTTAGATCCACTAAGACCGATTGGAGATGGGGCTTTTCAGCCATTTCAAGAAAACGAATTAATCGGAAAGAAGCTAAAAAGAGATGTGAAATATGGAGAGCATTTTTCAATTAATAATATATTATGATTAAAGGAAATAAAGTGGGGCTTAGAGCCTTAGAAAAAGAAGATTTGGACTTACTTAAAGAGTGGAGAAATATTTCAACCTTTAGAAGAAACTTTAGAGAAGTAAGAGAGTTGTCCCTAGCCGATCAACAAGCGTGGTATGAAAGTTTACAGCAAACAAAACACATAAACTTTATGTTTGTCATTGTAGATTTAGAATCTAATGAGCCAATTGGAGCTGCAGGACTATTATATATAAATTGGACTATTCGCTCAGCAGATTTTTCATTTTATATTGGTAAAGATGAATTGTATATTGGGGACGATGGTGTCGCAGAAGAAGCTGCCAAACTTTTAATTACTTATGGTTTTAATAATTTGAATTTAAATAAAATTTGGATGGAACTATATGAATATGACCTCCAAAAAATCACCTTTTTCACAGAAAAATTCAACTTTGAAAACGATGGGGTTTTAAGAGAAAATTGCTTTGAAGGAGGTAAATATTGGAATTCGAATATAATATCTTTACTACGTAAAGACTTTTAAAATAGATGCAAGGACTAATTATATGATTGTTTTAAATTCATCGTATTAAAACAAGTCAATAGAATAACTAAAATCCACGTAATCAAACTCTATCGGAATGAGTTTAATTTTTTTTTGTAAGTCTATGTCGTTTGACGAACTTTCAACGGCACCCTGGTTTAAGATTAACTAACTTTAAGTTTTTAAACATTCAAAATGAAAAAACTATTTTCTAATCAAGTTATTAATGTTTTTTTAAGAGGTACAACTGTGCTTATGAAATTTGTACTTTCAGTTTTAGTGATAAAAAAACTGAGCATTGAAGAATTTGGTGTTTTTGGACTGTTTCAGAGTACTGTTGTTATTTCAACATTCATTCTTGGGTTTGACTTTTACAATTTTACATCAAGAGAGATCTTAAAAGAAAATGCTAAATCAGTCAGTTATTATTTTATAAACCAACTTGCATTTCATTTGGTTGTTTATGTCCTTATTATCCCGTTAACTTTTTTTGTTTTTATTTCAGGGATAATAGATTCTAACTATTTGTGGTTATTTGTGTTAATATTAATTTCTGAGCATTTATCACAAGAATTATATCGTTTACTTATAATATTGAATAAATCAGTAGCCGCCACAATACTACTTTTTCTTAGATCAGGAATATGGGTCCTTTTTTTATATTTTTTTTGGACTCAAAATATATTAGCGGTTAACATTAATTCAATTTTATTATTTTGGTTATTAGGAGCAGTATCCTCGGTTTTATTGGGCTTTAAATTTGTCAACCTGAATACAATTAATAAAATAAACCTTAAATGGATTATTTATGGGATTAAAGTTTCACTTCCCTTTTTCATAGGTACAATTTTATATAAAATTATTGAATTTTCAGGAAGATATTTTTTAAGTTTTTATCACTCAGAAACAGAAGTAGGGGTATACACGTTTTTTACTAGTATATCAAACATTTTATTTGTGTTTGTTCAAACAATTGTTATCATAGAGCTATATCCCGAACTAATAAAAGCAAAAAATATTGGTCAAGAAGAGTTTTTTATAACGTTGAAGACCTTTAAAAAACAAATAATCCAGTATTCTATAATAGGGATTGTTTTATCGATTATTTGCATATATCCGCTGTTATGGTTTTTAGATAAAACAGCTTTATTTGAAAACGTTTTATCCTATTTATTGTTACTTGTTTCAACATTGCTTTTTTGCTTTTCATTTATATCTCATTATGCTTTGTATGTAAATAAGAAGGATCTTGACATATTAAAAGCCACAATAATTAGTTTTATGTTCAACATTTCTTTAAGTTTTGTTTTAATACCTAGATTTGCAGTCTTAGGTGCAGCTTTCGCGCAGCTATCAACGTTTGCTATTATGTTTATTGTTAAATATACCTATTGGAAAAAACAGAAATTAGAGTTATGAATATATTTATATGTCAAACACCTTTTCAGTTATTTTATACTAAGGAGATAATTAACCATTTTGCTGTTGCAAACACAGTCAAAAACACGTCTTTAGTTTTTCACTCCAATTTAAATATTAACCCGAATGATACTACCAACAAAATTGAATATTTAAACTTAGGTAATGAACGAGGCGTACTTAATAGATTTATTCGATTCAGAAAAGCCAGAAATAAAATTGATAAAACTATAAGAACTCCAGCACAAAATATTAGTTTTTTTATACCCCATACATCTGGAGTGTTAACTAATTATATTTTTAACCTTAAAAACACATTTGATAACAAAAAGGTAAGCCTTAATTTGTTTTATGAAGGCATATTATATTTATATAACTATCAAGAGCATTTTCAAAGACATCATGTCAATAGGTTTTTATTAGGTCTCTTATTGGGTTTTATATATAGGCGTGATAAGATTATTCTTCCAAAGGATTCTAAAAAAGTTAAACACATATACACTCCGATAAAGAAGTTTACAAAAGGAGATCGTTCAAAAATAATAGAGCTTCCGTTTGAACAAAAATCAACTATAGAAATTAATCCAAACCAATATTTAATTTTAGGAGGCCCAGTTGTTTTTTTGAGAAAATTTTATGAGGACTGTATTTTTCAAATTGCGAAATCATCAAATCAAGACTTTATAATTTATTATAAAGGACACTCATCATTTGAAACACATTACACTCAATATAAAACGATGTTTCAAGAAATCGCATCTAAGCACAAGGTAAACTATGTTTTACTCAGTAACAATGAACCAATAGAAAGTTTGATAGAACAAATCAAACCCTCTGTAATCTATTCATACTATTCCTCTGCATTATTAAATATTAGTTTAATGTTTCCAAATAATTTTAAAATAATATGTTATTTAGATGAACACAACCCCCATTTTAAAATGTTCAAATCAATTTTCAACCATTTTAATATTAAAACTATTTTTGTTAATTAAAGTTTAAAATAAATGGTATTTCAAATTTTGTTTTCCGGGGTTGTCTTCTATTTCATTAATAAAGTTTTTAGTCTCAAAAACCTTTTTAACCCACTCGTGTTTATAATAATTTTTCATTTCATTTTTTTCTATGTTGGGTTATTTTATAAGGACATGTACAGTCATGTTAAAATTGAAAACTTCACGGTCTTTTTAATAAACTATTCTTTTATTTCAATTCTTACAGGGGGTATACTCTCTCGATACATAATGCAAAAGTCCAGACCCTATGTCCGATTTCCAATAGTAAACTCATTTCTTTTAATTAACAATAAAACTACGATAGTCGGGTTTATATTTTTAATATTAGGCTTGTTGTGTACGCTTAATTATATTATCAGCGCAGGAGGAATTATAATATTTATGGAGGATATTGAAAACACTAGAATTATTACCAGAAAAGGAAAGGGGTTAACTATTCAGTTAGCAATAAATTTCTTTACATATGGATTATTGACAATTTTAATGATTAAAAGCTCCACCCCATTTAAATTATTATTTTTAACAATTGTTTGTTTTTTTGTTTTGTCTTTCGGAAATAGAGGTCCAGCTCTTTTTTTAATGGTATTCGCATTGTATATTTATCAATCTGTAAACAAGGTTGAGTTTTCTTTAAATAAAATAGCTATTTATGGCTTTGTCTTATTTTGTTTAATGGTTTTATTCGGTTCTTTAAGAACCAATTATGAAGCAGACCTCCTATCATTGTTTAAAGCTCGATTTGCCTGGAGACCTTTTGTTAATATTCAAAACTTTCAATTTGTAATTGATTATTTCCCAACAAAAAACGACTACCTGTATGGCTATACTTATATTGTTGACCTACTTATGTTGACTCCAGGAAGTCACCCAAATAGCGGAACATATTTAAAAGACATGATGGGCCTGGAATTTGATGGGGGAAGCATAACACCGTCCTACTTAGGGATGTCATATGTAAACTTTGGAATCACGGGCTTAATTTTTTCTCCTATACTTCTTGGATTTATATCTAATACGTTTTATGAAGTTTATGTTGCTAAACTTAATTTAAACAAACCTTCTAATCTAATTTTATTAATTTTAATTTCATTTAACTTTGCGTCAATTGTGTCTTCAGGAATAATGACGGTATTAGTTCAAAATATTTCCGTTTTAGCTCTTGTTCATTTTTTATTTATTATGCTAATAAAATTATTTAAGAAATACACCTAAAATATGAATAACGCATTTTTAAACAGAAAAATAAACACCACGTTAATAAGCGTCCTGATTTTTATTTACCTAGGCTGTGTAGGCCTTTCTGCGCTATCAATCGAAAGCTCTAATTTTTTGTACAAAAACCAGTTTGATTTTATTGAAATATTTTCAGCTGTCATTTTCATCATTTCAATCATTTTTGGTTTTAAAGATATTAGATTATATGTTGTTTTTATGGTTTTCAACATTTTGGCACTACCCTCCTGCGTAGATAATTTTGTTCCGAGTGTTCTAATTTCAGCTATCAATGATTCTAAACAAATCTATTTCCCCATGATAACTCATATCGACATTTATCTTGTTATAGGAATTATTAAATATTGGGATAAAAGTGAAGGCTTTTTTTTAGACTTTAGAAAATTAGAGACCAAGCTCTTTTTTTGGCTACTATTGTTTCTGCTGGTATCAATTGCTGGGAACATATTCAAACACAACAATAAATACGACATTAGTTTAATTCTTTCCCATTCCTACCACTTAAGGTATCTACTATTATTAATGCTATTGTTTAGGAATACATCTGTTATTAAATATAAAAAGCCTTTGTTTACAGGAGTATTAGTGGCTGTGGTTTTTCTAATTTTTGAATCATTTTCGTATAGTTATTTCTTTTACTCCCCCTCGCGTCTCACGAGCGGCACCTTAGGGCATAATGTACTTGCAAATATCCTTACTTCAATTTGTTGTTATTTCTTCTTCATAATTATAAGAAAACACATATCATTGAAATATTTGTTATTGGTTCTACTAATCATTTGTACTATTGTGTTAACCAAAACAAGAAGTGCTATTTTCCTGCTTGTCGCATATTTTCTTTTTGAACTAGTTACACACATTGTTTTTTTGTGTAAACATAAAACTAAATTTAAATTTTATTATTTATTTTTCATTGTACCGTTATTAATGTGTATTTCTTTTTTCTATTTCACACAAAACGAACGTTTATCGTTAAATAATTTTAAAATTGAGAAAATTAACTTTTCAGAAACAAGTTTAAACAAAATAATTGTTTTGAAAAAAAATGATTTTAACGCCTCATTGGTATTAAGGTTAAATCATTTTCAAACGTCATTAAATATGATAAATGATCAGCCATTATTAGGAATTGGGCCCGGGCGATGGAACACATACAAGCAAACGTATGGCTCTAAAGAACTTAAACTCATGGATTCACATAATGATCTATTAGCCACGATGTCACAATACGGAGTGATTCCAGGACTTTTTTTATGTTTTGTTATTTGTTTTTTACCAGTATTGTCATTTGTTAAAATGAGAAAAAGCCCAAGCATTTTGAGTGATAATTTAAAGTACTTATTTTTAGTTAGTTTTGTAATGACCTTTGCTGGACTAACAAACACAGGGTTTTTTAAACATCAAATATATGGGTTTCTTTCATTAATCTTGATCTTAACAATTTTTAATGCAAACCAATCAAAGCTTAACAAATGAAGATAGCAATTTTAGGAACTAAAGGAGTGCCCAACAACCATGGTGGTTTTGAGCAATTTGCAGAATATCTTTCTGAACACCTAGCAATTGAAGGTCATGATGTTTCAGTTTATAGCCCTCACAATCACCCTTATCAACAAAAAAAATGGAAAGGAGTTAATATTATACATCAATACGATCCAGAGGGTATATTAGGTTCCGCAGGACAATTCATATATGACTTAAACTGTATACTGCACATCGGAAAGTCAAAGTTTGATATTGTATTACAATTAGGATACACCAGTAGTTCAATTTGGGGGAAACTTTTGCCCAGAAAATCAATTATTGTAACAAACATGGACGGTCTAGAATGGAAAAGATCTAAATATAGCAAACTAACTCAAGTTTTTTTAAAGTTTGCAGAAGCCTTAGCAATAAGCACGAGTCACTTTTTAATCTCAGACTCAATCGGAATACAAAACTACTTGAAAGAAAAATATGACAAACAGTCTGAATACATTGCTTATGGTGCAAATGTTTTTTTGAATCCCGAAGAAAGTGTAATTAAAGAGTATTACATTTCTCCACATAATTACAATTTATTAATTGCAAGATTAGAGCCTGAAAACAATATAGAAACAATACTAGACGGTGTTGTTCTAAATAATAATGGGACTCCTTTTTTAGTGATTGGAAAGTATAATACTAAATACGGAAAGTATTTAGTCAACAAATTTAAACCGAGCAAAAATATTATATTTCTTGGAGCTATTTATAACCAAAATCATTTAAATAACTTGAGATATTATTCCAATTTATATTTTCACGGCCACTCTGTTGGAGGAACAAATCCATCATTGCTAGAAGCCATGGCATCCAGCGCTTTAATTGTTGCTAACGATAATATTTTCAATAAAAGTATTCTTAATGATGATGCGTTTTACTTTAGTAACTCTATCGAGGTGTCTCAGCTCCTTAACAAAATAAAACTCCAGCACACAGGTTTTGTAAAAAACAATAAAAGCAAAATCATAAATCAATACACGTTGAATGTCATAAATGAGCAATATGAAAATTTTTTAAAAGAATGTTTGAAAAAGTAAAAAACAGTATATCAATCCACTATTTTGAGTATTCAGCATGTTTACTCACGGCTTCATTTTTTTTAGGCCATGCTGTACTTTCTGTTTCTTATATCATTTTTTTATTGGCATCTTTTAAAAGCGTTTTAAAGAACTTTAATTTTAAAGAATTTCTATCGAACAAAACTTTAATATTCCCCTGTATTTTTTTTATTTTTAATTTATTAATATTAATAATTTTAGGAGACAGTATAAAAGATGTTTTAAAAGCCGAAAAGATTCTCTGCCTACTTATTTTCCCGATAATTTTTTTTTCAACAAAAGGGTATTTTCAGAAATCCAAATCACTCTTTTTTAACATAAGGAAAACCTTTGTTTTAACAGCGTTTTTCACGTTTTCTATTAGTTTTGCATATGGTCTTTATAGAGTTTTTTACGCTGAAAACGCTTTAAATAGTATATATATCACCTATAACCATCTTGCTGACTTATTTGGCGTACAACCCTTGTATTTATCTGTGTTTTACCTTACGGCAGTTATATTTAGTATTGATATTTCTAGAAGTAAACTTCGCCAAAGGATTGGATATTTTATAATAAGCGGAGTTTTGGTTTGTGGAATAGTATTATTATCTTCAAGGACAGGCCTACTTCTATCTTTTGTTGTCTTACTTATGAAAGTATTTAAAATAAAATCGAAAACAAAAAATAAAACCGTTTCCCCTGTTTTTCTATTACTCTTAATCTCATGTCTAATTCTAACGCTTTCAATACCCACATTAAAAAACAGAGTTTTAAAGTTAAATGAAAACATATCTTCTTATTCAGGACTTTCATTTAGAACCAAAATATGGAAAAACTCCATTTTTGTTTTTCAAGAATCTTCATTATTCGGACATGGGTTATATCTATCTCAAGACAAATTAATGAATCAATATATAAAAACAAATTTTCGTAGAGGGTATATTTATAACCTAAACACACATAATCAGTATTTACAGACTCTATTAGATACAGGACTAATTGGGCTAACACTCTTAATTTTTATGTTGGTTTTCCCTATTAGAGATATAAGGAATACTCCAATTTCAGAACTGCTATTTACAGTTATTATTCTTGTTTCGCTCATCCCTGAATCCTTTTTTTTAAGACAGTATGGGGTTTTATTTTATAGTTTTTTTTCCTGCATTTTTCAAGTTTCTAGAAAGGAATTGGCACCTAAAAATAGAACTCTCTTAGTCAAAAAATAATTTTATGCGACTTTGCTTTCTAACAAATCAGTTTTTTTAAGTCTCTATTAAACTTAAAGAGAGGGTCAAATCGATCTT
>TARA_B110000259_G_scaffold124757_1_pt1 | contig 12447 bp, 10 predicted proteins | sample TARA_B110000259 | Tara Oceans TARA_B110000259 (sample SAMEA4397649) | marine metagenome | biome: Polar Biome; feature: [SRF] surface water layer (ENVO:00010504); material: water (ENVO:00002006), including particulate matter (ENVO:01000060) such as... | depth 5 m | reverse complement strand
CGAACCATCATGGTAGATAGCCAAATCATTAGACCCACCAAACTGAGCCTTGACGTTATCGCCAAGTGATAGGTTGCCTGTGAGTGTGCCGCCAGATAGGGGTAACTTAGTCCCAATTGAGGTCGCTGTAGTTGTAGCAAAGTTCGGGTCATCTCCTAAAGCAGCCGCTAGTTCATTCAGCGTATCTAAGGTCGCAGGAGAAGAATCAACTAAGTTAGTGACTTGAGTATTAACGTAAGTCTCTGTCGCATAGCCGCTTGGTAGTACATAGTTATTCGCACTGGCCGCTATGCCATCTAGTTTAGTATGGTCAGCATCTGTGAAAGCATTAGTATCTGAGTTACTTTCGTAAGCAGTCTTAATCTCTGCGTTTGTTTGGTCGGCTGTGGCTGAAGCTTCAATAGCATCTAGCTTAGTACCATCGGTAGCAACATCGCGTCCATCTACTGTACCTGTGACTGCGATATTACCCGATATGCTTGCACCAAAACTTGACGTTGCAATCTTGGGACTAGGTGAGCCACCAGTGTTGTCATAGAGGGTGACTGCACCACCTGAGATGGCCTGTGCATAGTTGTTGTTAGAGGCATCTTGGAGAGACAGATTGTTACCTCTGAGCAATAGACTCCCAGAAGAACTCTCAGTGATTATGGAGTTTGAGCCATCATTGTAAACTTGTAGTGAGCTACTGGGGCTACTTCCTAGAATGATTTTCCCATTCACTGGTAACCCAAGGTTTCCTGTCAAATTGCCACCAGTAAGAGGCAAAGAAGATGACGCATAGCTTTGAGCATCAGCAGCACTAGTAGCCGCAGCAGCTTGAGAAATACTTGCAGCCGCTGCTTTAGTTGTAGCGGTGCTTGCACTGGTAGCTGCACTAGTCGCTGAAGACGCTGCACTAGTCTCTGAAGCAGCCGCTGCTACTTGAGATGCAACAGAAGTAACTTTAGAGGCTTCTGAAGAAGTTGCTGAAGTAGCTGCGTTATTTGCGCTAACCAAAGAAGCTGCTTGAGCGACCTCTGCTGCTGCTTGGGCTGCTACAGAAGATACTTTGGAGGCTTCTGAGGCTGCTGCTGACGCTTGGTTGGCTGCTACATTAGAATTTGCTGCCGTAGCACTAGCTGCTGCCGCAGTCTCTGAAGCGGACGCTGCGGTAGCTGAAGCTGCTGCTGCATCAACTGAGTTTTCTATGGCATTAGTGTTCGTTGTGGAGACACCAGTGTCACTGAAGAATGATGATTTTGCCATGTTTTAGATACCTACTAGAGTCTGTATGAGGGGCGAATGCTCTGGATCGATCCAGTGAGTTCTTGGTCATTTGCTTGTTCTTGGAGTTCAGACATGAACGTCATGTACTTGTTGTCGAAAGTAGCCGAACGCTCGTCCAAGTAATAATCAGACGCATAAGTCAGTGCCGCATAGATAATTAAATCAGGGGCTATCTGAGCTAATAGACTCTCTGCTGAGTCTGTAGCCATCTCGTCAAAAGACGCATAGTAGTTAAGCACTAGGCTTCCACTGGAGGGCTGTGGGTACAATAGAAGACTACTGCCCTCTCTGACAAAGTAGTAAGGACTCCCTGCTTCACCCCCTTTCAAATGCTCCTGGATATCGCGCATGGGCAACCTGGTTAACGCTCTGTTACCGTAGTAGACATCTATAGCTTCCAGGAAGTTACTAGGTAAAGTTACCTTTGTTGTTTGTGCTGAGAAGTTATAGGTGTTCTGAGTTTCCATAGAAGGAACCCTTAGTGACCTTTGTATCCGGGCAATGCCCTGGTCTATGAAGGTATCTGCAAGGGCATCAGTGATGTCGCTGCGGTTTAAGACAGCTTTGAAATGGGTTCTTAAGTTACCCTTGTTCATTGGTTATACCTTCTTTTTCGTGGTGATGAATGCGTCGAGGTCCTCTTGTCGCAACCGGGCGAGTATCTTAAACGCAGGTTCTTTCAGCATGTCGAAACCTTCGCGGAGCCACTTTTCGTGAATGGACACAGGGACTGAAGCGACAGTCATGTAGTCTTTCTCTTTGTGGTCTAAGGAGTCTTCTCGTTGCTTTCGCACTCTGTCGAGAAACTCCTGGGGAATGTGTTGACTATGTTTAATAGTGAAATTGTTTGCATCATTGTCACGCAGGACATTTGTCTGCACATCGTGAAATGGTGTTGTTGTGTCTATGATAGACATGGCTTCTCCTTTTAAATAAATAAAATGCAGTGAGACCCAGGCTCCCAGTAAGGAGAGCAGAACCTGGTCACCCAGGTCCCACCGCAAGTACTACAAGTTACTAGCTATCTATGAGACTCAAGACAGACCAGTAATCATTCCTGAATCGGAATAGTTCACATGCTTGTTACTAACTTCACCCACTACAAAATGAGTATCTGCATCGCCATTTTTCGCAAGTAAAGTGCGAGTAAACGGACGCAGTACACACTGCTTAAACATGGATGGGTCAACCAAGAATGCGTGAGTTGACAATTGACTTCTGTTGATGACGGTTCGTAATTCACCGAACGTAAGTGTTCAAGTAGACGCGCTAGTGTCTACTCCGTCCTTTTAAGGACCGCTACATGTTTCCATGTAGACCAGACTATATCTTCACCCTCTATAAAAGAGGGGCTAGGGGCTTCGGGTCGCTTGACCCTACGAGACTTCTCTCTAGTCGTTGAACCTTCCTCAAAAATGAGGCTCGGCTGCTGATTGCCCTCGCCATTATGCGTTAGGGGTTCCCAGACAATTCTCCTAGTTACAACCATAGATTACTCTATGGCGGCCCTTAATAAATTAAGGCGTAAGTATTACGTCAATAACATTAATCAATGTCTTAGCATCGACTTCACGGTTACGACCAGTGGCAGTAGCAAACCCGGCAACGATAGTTGCATCAGCAGGCTTAATCATAAGCACAGTTGGCTCAGAACCATTGGTGTAACAGGTTTGGTGTAGCTCAATCAACTTGGCCTCTGTAAGCGCGTCAGTTGCTGAACTCCCGGCATCTACGCTAGTAGAGATTTGCTGAGAGATGGAAGCCATCTTACGAGCAGCACTTGCACTACCTGCAACAGCAGCCTGGTCAACACCAATTAGGGCCTTTTCTACATCGAGCTTAATGGCTTTCAGTGTCTTGGCGAGAGCGTAGGCTGTCTCCTTTGCACGACCATGAGTCTTAACCGCATCAACAGTAGCAGCAACTTTAAATGCTTCACCGATGATTTGGGTCGTGTTGCTACGTACAGTAGGTTGAGCAATAGCAGTAGTTGAAGCATCAGCTCCTTCTACAAGCGCATTGACTCCGGAAACCCTAATTGAGTCCTCTAAAAATTCGAATGTACGTGCAGATACTTTTTCAGTCTTAATCATTGACTGGAATGGTGTGGAAGTAGGCGAAATATTAGCAATTGTTTGGCTAACGTCCTCGGCCATACCCACAGTTTGATACGATTGTAAAACGCTCATTATTTATTACCTTTAAAAAATTGAGATTTAGGAAGCATCATTCCCAATTTGACATAATGACATCTGCAATATTATCCAGGTCATTTCCGTTACTTCTCAGGCGGTCCACACTCTTCTGCTGACGGTCACGTTTGATGTCAGTTTTAGACGGTGGTGCCTTCTTAGTACGGAGAACCTTTTTAGCTGATTTAGCTTTTTTAACGGTAGCTACCTTCGTAGTTTGGTCAAACATACGTGCCTTGTTTAGTAACATAATTACATTAGGGTCAACGTATTGATTGACGGCTTCTTCGGGTAAACCGTTGGTGATGGCGTACTGGCGAATATCGTTATACATACTATTGTTCCAATCAGGGATTTCTCTCTGCAGAACTTTGACACATTCCTTGGCCTGGTCTTGCTGAGCCTGGGACTGTTGAGTTTTAACGTATCCGTAGAAACCATCGGCTTCTTCAGTTAGGAACTTCAGGTCATCTTCAGCTTGCTTAGCTTCTGCCCGGAGTTGGGTAAAATCCTCTGAACTCATGTTTTTAGACGCTACTAGCATGTCTACTTCAGAGTAAGGTTTGTACCGTTCCTGGGCGCGACTAATCATAGCCTGTAATGACGCATCAGCTTTTTGCAGCTGTTCATCAGCCATCTTGCGCTGTGATGCTGTTTCTTGAGACTTGCGAGTTAAAGATGCTTCTTGACCATAGAGTCTCTTAAGGTCTTTGATGGATGCCTGTTTAGATTCACCATCGACACTAATTTCTACCAGGGTGTCATCATCGAACTCAACTAGCTCAACTTCTTCATCCTCCTGGTCATCTTCAGTATCTTCTTGTGTATCTTCTTCTTCAGGGTCCTCATCGTCCTCATCGGATTCTAAGTCTTCCGTATCTTCAGTATCAGAGTCTTCTACCTCAGTCTCTTCAGTAGATTCTTCTGTTGCCTCCTCGTCATCTTCGGATACCGTTTCCGGGTCCTCCCAATTTCCTAGTATGGCTTCTGCAGCATCGTCTAGTGTTAATGCTGCTTCAGAGTTGGAATTGTTATCGACGTTATCAGTAACTGACATAGTCTTATTCCTCTTCAGTGGTTTCTTCTTCGTTTAACTTGGCATCAATTTGGTCGCGTACTTCAACCTGCTGACGCAGCGTATTTATAATGTCCACCAGGGCACGGTAGTGTCCATAGGCTTCGGTTCTTTTGTCTGCCTCATCGGGGGCAGAACCTAAGAATGCCTGGACCGTAGCATCGACCATAGTGTTCATCGTTTTAGTAAAAGCTTCTGTGTTTAACAGGGCTTCAGCGTCATTACCAAGTATCGTTAGTTGCTCTTCGTTCATGCTTTACTCTCCTTTAAGAGTGGGGGGTGGTTTTAAACGGTTTATCCGTTCGGTGATGCAATAGCAGTAATCTCGTCAGCTTGTTGTGCTAGTACTAGCTCAGCTGCATCGATTATCTTCTTATGCTTCAACTGCTCTTCCTTCAGGTCAAGATTGTCTGACTGAATTGCATGTTGGTTTTCTGCTTTGGCTTTCTCTAGCTCAAGTTTCATCTGAGAAATCTGTATATCCATCTTCGCCTTCATTTCACCCAGGGCAGTCTGACGTTCTTGGACTTCAATCTGCTTCTTCATAAGTTCAAGCTGCAGTTCTTGAGCCGGGTCTGGTTGCTCTGGTGGTAGGCTTTCAGGATTAGTGAGATAAGCACTGACTTCTTTGATTCCTGTCAGCTCCATAATCTTAGATGCCAGGGCATACTGATTGGGTGCCTGGTACATCTTTGATAGGTTGGGGTCAGAAGTCATCATAGAGTGGAGTGCCAGGTACTTCTGAGACTCTTTCTCTTGCTCTCCGTAACCCAAGTTCAACTCAATGACAACATCGCGCTTCTCTTTCCAGTCGCGTGGGTTACAAGGAACATAGTTACCCGACAGCTCAACAATGCGCTCCTGGGACTCGTTCTCACAGACAAGCTGATAGACTTCTTGAAACAAAGGCTTAACAAACTGTGTTGCAAAGTTCCTGGCGATTATCTTCTGGCGCTGTTGCGACATAGTTGCAAGCTGCTCAACCATTGCTGCTGAGTTCTGCTTGCTAATAGCATCTTTATTGAGGCCCTGAGACATCTTAGAGACACCTGTAGTGTCTTCTTTGTCTTCGTCTAACATCTGAATAGTCTGGTAGACATAGGGGTTCAGAGGAGCCTGTAGGAGCGGTGCAATGGCATCTGGTCTAGAGACATTCACTAGTCCACCAACTCTGTTATCAATGAGCTCCCTAGGGTTCGTTAGACCACCTTTGACTACCGTATAACGTGGGTTATTAGTAATCATTGCATGGTCCAAGATAGACCTGGTTAAGATGGTCCTAGCATTCTGTGTTGCAACTACCTTGTCAGCATAGTTGTTGCCATAGAAGCTGTGAGGGACCGGGAGAGGAACAAATGTTACGAATGGTTTACGACTAGTTTTCTCTTTGAGTAGTAGGACATTACCTGCTTTGATAACCCGGTGTAACTCAGCTACTCCAGAGCCATCAACGTCTAGCATAATGTATGCTTCATGGACCATCACGCTGCGAACTTGTTCCTGGTATCCTCCACTCTTAGTGCCACGAAAATTACCGACATTGTCAAATCTAGCGAGTACTTCTGGTGAGGTATCTAGGTCGACATCACTGTGTTCACCTATCTTTGCTATAAGCTTTTCACTGTAACCTTCCAGGCGTAGCTCAGACAAAGTCTTCTTTGTTCGGTGGGCGCAGAAGTTTACGTCTTTAAGACTTTTGGCTTGGGTCTCAATGAGGAACTCTTCAGGAGCTACGTTTTCAATGACAACCTGGCTAGTGTCCTGCTCAATACTAATAGTGCCTGAGATAAGACCTAGCTCATCAGTAGAGCTTTCAGTTAACTCTACGTTATCCTGGGCAAGCAGCATATTAAGCTCGCCATCGGTGATGTCAGTAAACTCTTCGTAGTCATATTCGACAGACTCTTCCCAGAAGACTTTAACAACTCCTGCCCTGGCAATTAGTCCATCATGAATAACTGTAGACATGACTGAGTAGATGTCGTTCTGTCTATGGACCACGTAATCAGTGTACTCTGTAGCAACTTTAGCCTTTGGTACGTCATCTTCATTCTGTGCAGCAAAACGTACTGTCTTGTTACCTGCACTAAAAGTTTCAAGCAAAGCCGCTTTAAGGCTTTCGACTGCATCGTAGCAATCAAGAGAAACATACTTACTGTTACCGTCATGAAGTGGCTTAGGTAGCGTTCCGTTGTAGTAGTCGATTATCTTGGCTCTCTCAGTCGCTAACTCTGAGTCTGCATATCCAACAGATAAGCCTACCTGCTCGTCTACCAGTGCAACGATGTTGTCATCCGATAGTTTCTTTTCTTTAAGCTTTTTTGCCATTTGTTTTATACCATTTCAATATAGTAAGAGTCTGAAGATTCAATAGGGTCCCAGGCACCCTCATGAACATAGTTAGCCAGGGCTAGAGACATCACACAGTCATCAAAGCAACCAGATTCGGCTTGCATAGCACCAGATTCAGTCACGATGTATGAAAGCATTTCTCTCAAAGTAACCTTGTCGTTTAGCTCTATTTCGCCTTCACGCATTGCTGCTCTTAGTTGGTCGATGATTAAGGGTTTTGTTTTGGAGGTCGTAGTGAAACCTAGTTTTACGGTCTCTCTGTCAGTCACAGAATCGTGCTGCACAGTCGTGTAGAAGTTTGGGTACGCCATGTCTTTACCCAGGCGAGTACAAGTCAAAATTCCGTGACTATTGTTCTCCACACAAATATGTGCAAAGTTGTAGTACTCTCCTAGTTTATAAAGTACCTGGGCAAAGTAATCAGGATGAACGTGGCCTCTCCAGACTGCTACCTGACGTTTCTTTGAGTCCAACACCTGGGCAACTGAGTAGTCACCGTTCCTTACGCCCATAGCGACATCGGCTCCGATGACAAAATTCTCACCAGGTACATGGGGTCTAAAAGTGAACAGCTCACCACGGTGGTTGTTCTCCCAGTCATCACCCTCTAGGGCAAGACGAGATTCTAGGTCCCTGGTTTCATCTAGCTGCTGTACTAACTGCTGAGGATTAAACACAGGTCGACCAGTCGTTAACCAGGCATCTTCTGGAACACCAGGGTACTCCTGGTTCCACAAGTCCAAGCCATTCTGAGCAACCTTGCGTCTTCTGAACATAAGCTGCTCATTGTCCAAGCCAAACTTTTCTACCAGGTCATCTTCTTCTGGAGTTCGCTCAAAGTCTTCTTTAACCTTTTCGCGATACGAATCATCAGTAAACCAAGGTATGAATACAGGTATATAACCATTTGAGCCATCAACAGCACCACGCCAAAGGTCATAGAAAATACCATTGACACCGTTTGCAGTAGACTCCACAAAAATCGCAGTACCGGGAGTATTGGGGACCGCTTGTACCAGTCCATTCCAATTGTCCAGGGCTGTAGACTTTTGCCAGAACGCAAGCTCACTAGCGTGTACATGACTGAGCGTTTCACCACGTCCAATGCTTTCTCCCCCTGCTGTAGCAACAACAAAAGAGCTATCAAGAACATCGAAACTAATCTCCCTTCGTGAGCTGTATTTGGTGTGAGGCTTGAGTATCTCTGGGCAATGTTCGTGGAATCTCTTGGTCATATCAAAGAGAGCCCTGGTCGAATCAGCGTGGTGTGTAATAACCATTGCCTTACGAGCTGATTTCTGACTGACTGAGTAGTACAGATAGCCACCAGTGTATGTACTAAGACCCTGCTGCCTGGCTTTTAAGATGATAATACGAATCTTACCTTCTGTAGCCAGTTGGCCTTCTACAGCTTCGTTAAGTATTGTCTGTGCAGAGTTCAGTTTTAAAGGATGTATCTTGCCCTCTTTTGTTCTTATTTTAAGGGCTGACTTAGAGTAGAAATCAAAATCAGTCAGTAGTCTCTTCCGAACTTCCTTCATCTGCTTGTTCATGCGGCTGCTCTTCTTCAGTTAACAATGATGCAAGAAAATCTTCTGCTCTAGAGATAGATACATCAGATTTAGAAGCAGGCTTACTTTTAGTAAAATCCAGGACTAACCTGGCAGCTGCAAGACGTTCACGCGACTGACCATCCAGGCGCATGACTTCAACTGCAGTGGTAAGGGCTTCTTTCTGATATTCGTCTTCAATATTAAATTTCTCTGACATAATTTTTACTACCTTTTTAGCGTCTTGTTTAGCTTGCTCTCGAACTGGGGCAATGGTTTTTGCTGTATGACCATCGGGGACCCCAAAAGGTCTACCAGGATTCTTACGAGGTTTAGTAGACCATTCTTTTCTGAGTGCCCGGCCTTCTGGCGTGGACATCAGTGTCTTGAAGTAACTATTTTTTCTCGCCATGTTTGGGTTTTTTACTTTTGGGGGCGACTTTTTTCTTGGGCTCATCCTTCGTAATCTCCTTGCTTAATACATCAACCAATGCAGCGCGTGTATTCTTTTGACCGCTGCAGAACATGTCCATCGGAAGGTCAGTCAGCATCTCTTTGAAGACATCCTGTTTTTGTTCCTGGGACAATAGTTTTGACGATTTAACTAGGTCTACCTGGCTCAAAATGTTGACCAGGTCATATGCTCTCACTTTCATGGGGTTTTCCTTTAGGCTGTTAACATCCCAGGTTCTGGAGTCAGAATGCCTGGGTTCTCTTCTTCTTCTTCTTCACCGCCTATTATTCCTGCCATCAAGATAGCCATGATGGTCGCTAGTGGACTAGCGTATATTTTTATTGGAATATTACTTTCGTTGAAATGCTTCTGCATAAACTTGAAGGTGTTAGGCATATCCTTTTTCATAGCTTTAGGATTTATTAAGTAAAACATAACAGGGTCAACGGCAAACTCACCGTCACCTTTCATGTAACCTTGGTATGCAGGGAATGAATTTTGTGCGTCTAGTAACGCCTGACCTTTTGAGCCTTGGGGATTTTCATCACGGAACATTTCATAGGTTTGTCCTAGATTAAGGCGAGCAGGTCTTCCCGGTAAGTCAGGGCGATTTGCGATAAAAATAACAGTGCCATCCTGAAGCTTGTCTATCTCAGCTTGTATTACAGGGTCGCTACCGTATTTACCACGTAGTTTTGCCCTTAGACTGTTTGCGTAAACATTCCTTTTGACATTCTCTGATTTTGGGTGCCTTCCTGATACTTTTCTACCGAACAGTAGCTCAGCTTCTTCATTACTCGCAGGGCGAGACTCTAAAGGGTGGGCACTTTCGTGGGCTGTTGTGTAAAGTAAGTCTGACTCTATACCATTCGCAAGTATCGCAATCTGACCACTGACACCGCCTTTGTTAGAACCATATAAACCGCGAGTGCCCTTAGTCACTGAGTATTTTTCCATGAATTCTTTTTGAGAATTAAAGATACCCACAGAGACATTAAGCATGTCTGCAAGCTGTTTGAAGTCTTCCATACTAGACAGACCGTTTTCAAACTTAGTACCTGGCTTACCAATGACCATCTGTACAGCACCCTTAGCATCCTCAAGTTTATCCTTGATTTGACCAACGGAAGGGGCAGTGAAGTCGAACGGTATCTGGGGAGACTCAGGCTGCGTTAATGCTCCTGGCCCTGGAACTACGGAAAGGTTTACTTCATTACTTTGTAACTTACTAGGGTCATAAATTTGGTATACGTTATCTTTCGAATCAGCGTATTTAACACCATCGTATCCCATACTCTGGAGCTGTTGATGCATTAACTTATCTTCTTGAGAACGTGAAGCTAAAGCCAACTTACTTTCATCTATATAACGAGTAACTACTAGAGCATTACCTGAAGCACCATCGTAACCACCTTCAACAAGGCTTAAATTATCAGAAAACCATATTGTTCCGTCTGCCGACTTTTTGGTATCAAACTCTTCAAAGTCTTCATTAGTCGAGTGGTATATAGGTACAATTTTGCCTTGACGCGCAGCGTATCCAAATTCATGTATAGAATCACCGTTAGTTTTTAAATCTTTTGCTGCTGCTGCACCTTCGATAACCTTAAATCCTTCAGGCATCCCTTCACCGTGGTCTTCTGCGTACTGTTTGTTAACAGTGACCCAATCACCATAGTTAATAGTATTAGAAGCATTAATAGGCACCGCACGATAAACTTTCACTTGCTGCTCTGGGTCGTCTTTTACTCTTCTTAAAATATCCAAGGTTGCCCAATCAAGTTTACTTCCTGTCCTATAATCCCCAGACCTCTTATAAAAGTCAGGCATAGCTTTTTCTAAATCGTGCATAGAAGCATCGTCTTCTGACACAGGAGCTTGGTGCTGCATACGATATTCAGTGGTTAATTCTTCACCAAATTCCCCTGCATCATCCCTCTCTCTTCGAGCCTTTAAATATGCCTTTCTTAAAGAACTATCTCCAGAGTTTTTGTTCCAAGCATCAAGCGCAGCTTGTGATTTATCAGCAAGACTTACTAACGGCTCCCTAGACTCATCGATTTCCATCGCGTCATCCTGGGCTGCATCGCGTTCTTCTTTAGCTCCCTGCTGTGCCATGACTCGCTGTAAGTATTGACCGAGGTATTTCTCTACAGTTGGACCAGGGACACCTTTTTCTTCTAGGCGCTTCTGCATTGTCTGAAGTCTACCTACTGGGTTGAGACCCAGGTCTAACTGCATTTCCTCTAAAGTAGATAACAAGTGAGCCTTGTGCTGCACTTCTATAGTTTTATCCTGGTTAACTGCCTCAGTAATACGAGCTGCTTCTGCACGATTGTTATCTATTCCGCGCTGATAGTTCTGTTCTTTCTGAGAGAGCTGCTGCTGAGATGCTTGGTCCACAACGCCCTGGTTGCGAGCACGGTTACCCATGAGACCTTTGTAAACACTGTTACTGTCTACGAATCCATTGATTTTACGAATAAGAGCAAAGTCTACTTGACCACCAGTAGCTACACTTGTCTCATAAGCGTCTATCATGCGGAGAGTCGCAGGTAGTGTGGAAGGGTTACGCTTCATGATTCTAAGAATCTGAGCAATACCGTTACGGTCCAGGGCTGTACCTAATTCAAAGATTCCCTGGGGAGACTCTGGGTTAGCAGGGTCATTTTTCTGTGCAGATTCAAGAGAGGCTTCTCTGTCTTCTTGTGCCATTTGTTCTTGGCGTAGACGAGCTTCTTCTTCCTGTGCTGCGACTGCTTCCTGTGCTGCTATGTTCTGGCTGCGTAGACTCGTTGATTCGCTTGGCAAAGTTTGCCCTGGGTTACCCTGGTTAGCATCAACATATGCTTGGACCCGACTGCGGCCTCCTCGTGCTTTGTCTATTAGTCTTCCACCGCCAAATATTACTGCTTGAGGAATTAAAGATAAACCTCCGGTTTGTGCAGCTGCTGCCGTTGAGAGAAGAGGTCGAAATACCTGCTCTGCGTTTGCTCTAGAAACATCATAACCCTCACCACCAAGACCTAATGGAGCAAGTTGGTCTGTAACACGAGAAACACCCCCTTTGTAACCTTCAGAGTGAATGTCTGTTAGTTCATCAAGCTGTAACATTAAATTAAGGGCTTTTGCCCCTTCATAGGTGTTCCCGGCAAGTTTTACAAAAGCTTGCTTTTCTCTACTGCCAACTTTATTTTTTACTTTTGTTCTTGCTTCATCTTGGGCGAGGTTTGCAAATATTTTATCTTCAAGTTCTTTTAATGAATCTTGGTCTGTCACTGCAAGCAGAGGTTTTAAGTCTTTAATCCTAGCTTTTAGGTCTCCTACTAATCTTTTGTGTGCAAGGTCAACAGCTTGTCTTGCTCCTTTTGTAGAAGTTCTATCAATGTTAGTTAGGTCTAGGTTCTCTTCTTCTGCAATAGATGCCAATGTCTGAGCAAATGAGGCTTTCGCTTGCATTTCTTCTTCAGAGACATCTTCTGATTTAGCTTTACTGTTTCTATTTGTTCCACGGACCAGGTTAGTTGCAGCCTTCGCTGTACTAATAGAAGTATC
>TARA_B110000259_G_scaffold50951_1_pt1 | contig 12520 bp, 11 predicted proteins | sample TARA_B110000259 | Tara Oceans TARA_B110000259 (sample SAMEA4397649) | marine metagenome | biome: Polar Biome; feature: [SRF] surface water layer (ENVO:00010504); material: water (ENVO:00002006), including particulate matter (ENVO:01000060) such as... | depth 5 m | reverse complement strand
GAGCAGGGGAGATCAAAAATTGATTTTCAAACTACTTCTAGTAGTACAGGAAAGTGGAATAGGGAGCATACATACCCTAGGTCAAGGGGTGGATTTAACAGTATTGGCGCAGACTCTTATGCAGATGGTATTGATGCTTATTGGCAAACGGATATTGACTCATTAAGACACGCTAACTCAGATGCCCACGGAATAAGAGCTTCAGATGGTCCTGAAAATAGTTCAAGAGGAAATAAACACTACGGTGATTATAATGGTCCGTCAGGTAATTTAAGCAGCTTTAAAGGGGATGTTGCTAGAAGTGTTCTTTTTTTATCTTTAAGATATAATGGATTAGAAGTAGTTGATGGTTTCCCTGAAACTGTAGGTCAATTAGGAGATCTTGAAACAATATTAGGTTGGAATGAAATAGATCCTGTTGATGATTTTGAAAAAAACAGAAACAATATAATTTATAATTGGCAAAATAACAGAAATCCATTTATTGATTTCCCTGATTTAATTAGCTACATATGGGGAGAAAACTCAGATGAGGTATGGTTTGATGATTTAAGTATTTCGGAATTTCAAAATGAATTTACTTTTTATCCAAACCCAAGTAATGATAAAATTTTCTTTAAATCAAAAATAGATAAAGTTGAAATTTTCTCTTTAGAAGGGCAAAAGTTAATTCGGTATTTAAACGTGAAAGTATTAGATCATAATCTAGAAAAAGGATTATATCTGATGTGTATTAATAAAGGTGATAAATCGTCAGTTCATAAAATAATTATTAATTAAGTAAGTTTGTGACTATAGCTTGGATTTTTTTAGGGTTTATTCTTTTAGCCATAGGTGGGAGGTTTATCCTTAGGTCTGCTATCGCAATATCCTTAAGGTTTAATATTTCTAAAGTAGTAATTGGAATGACTGTAGTTGCTTTTGCAACTTCACTTCCTGAACTACTAGTTAGTTTAAAAGCTGCAATAATCGGATCTTCATCAATTGCAATGAATAACGTGATAGGATCAAATATTGCAAATATTGGATTGGTTTTAGGATTGACAGCTTTAATTGGAAATATAGGTGTACCTAAGTCTTTTTATAAAACTATCTGGCCTCTAATGTTTTTTCTCTCATTACTATTATATTGGTTCATCTTTAATGACAATTTTCTTAGTAGATATGAGGGGTTAACTTTGTTTATCTGTCTTGTTATTTTTTTAATTTTTTCAGTAAAAAATACTCCGAATAATATAATTACTAAAAATGAGGCTTTTGAAAATTTACAATACACTTCATCAATTAAAATAGTAATCTGGATTTTAATCTCATCTCTCTCATTATACTATGGTGCAGAATGGTTAGTTTTTGGTGCAATTGCTTTGGCAAGCTCAACCGGAATAAGTGAGGCTGTAATATCGGTCACAGTTATTGCAGTAGGAACAAGTATTCCAGAAATAGCAACCTCTATAATTGCTATTGGTAAAAATCAAAAAGGTATTTCAATTGGAAATTTAATTGGATCTAATATTTTTAATATTGGATCAGTTTTAGGCCTGACTTCAATAATAAAACCAATTCTAATTGATGATTTAAATATATTAAATAGAGATATATTGTTTTTGATTGTCTTTACTTTTTTGGTTCTTATAATTTCAGTTTTACCAAAAAAAAGTATTATAACTAAATTAAAAGGATTTATTTTAGTAACCTTTTATTCTGTCTATTTAATTTATCTGTTTTTTTATTAATGTTTTCTAACTAAATAAACTCCTGCTGAAAGTGCGAATATTGATAAAGCAAAATATAACATTTCTAATGGAGATTCAAACTGCATCTTTAAAACTCTTTCGAAAAATGAAACAATTAAAACCATAATTATTACTTTAATAATCTTTTGTTTTAGTTCATCTAAATTTTCAATCTCAAGAATTGTAACATCTAAATTACTCCTTGCTATATCTATTTTAGATATAAATAACTCGTAAATACCAAATCCAAAAATCATTAGAACAACTCCAATTAAATATAAATCAACAGCACCTATGACTGCAACCAATAAGTTTCCATGATAGTCTTCATCAGTTAGAGGTGTATGATGAAGTATTCCTTCAATCACTTCCCAACTCCCAATTACAAATAGAGCAATAGCCGCAACAACGGAAAAAATCACACTACACAGAACAACATACCTTGTACTCCATAGAACAGATTCAAATATGCGCTCAATAACTGTTTGTTCAGAGCTTTTTTTTATTCCTTTGTTATCCATAATTAAAATATTATTAAACCTATGATAAACAATAAATATAAGGAAATTATTATGATTGAAGTTTTAACGTTTAATTCATAGAAGTAATAAATGATACTTATCAGTGTTGTGAAAATAAATAATAACAATACTGACCACATAATTATATTCCCATTTAAAATATAATCTCCTAAACCCAATATATTTAACCTCTCTATAGGAATATTTGTTTGGATAGGCCCATGAATTAAAGTGTAAATAAGTACTGGCAAACCAATCCCTATGCAAATGTCAAAGATATTAGAGCCATAAGAATTAGAGAAAGAATCCGCAAATTTTTCATTTTCAGCATCTTTTACTGATAGTATTGTATCAGGTATACTTGAAGCAATTGCTGCAATTACAAATGCACTTACAAATAAATTAACTCCATAATCTTTAGATATAGTTTCAACAACCTCAATTAGTAACCAGCAAGACCCTCCAATAAGCAATACAGATATTATTATTACAATCCAAGAGTTAGTTTTAGTTAATTTAGAAAGGGATAAAATATTAAATAATCTAATATTTATTATAGAGTTAATGTAGCTCTTTTTTCCTCGGTTAAATTTTTGTTCTAAATTTATTTTTAAAGTAACTGAATTTTCACTTTTTCGCTTTTTATATATGAAATAAACATATGAGATATAGAGAAGTATTAGTGAAACTGCTAGATATTTATTTACACCATATAACAACCCTACTGATAATAATATGATTGATAATAATAGAAATGTACCATCTTGAAGTACTATTGACCTATTAACTTTAAATTTAATGTGCTTATTGGATAGGTAAACTACTAAAAAAGAAATCACAGGAATACATGCTATATTAAAAATAGAACTACCTATAATTGTTGCGTATCCTGCAGAAAATCCTTCTAAATTACCAAAATAGAATAAAAACATAAATGTTATTAATAATTCTGGTAGAGATGAAGCTATAGCGTTTACAGTTGGCCCTTTCAGGCCTTCCCCCCAATTCCTTGTCAAAAAATTAGCAGCTAGATCAAAACTTGAAGATATTTTCCACATTATATATATAGAAATGAGGATTTTAATTATAGCTATAATCATAGTTGTTTATTGACTTGTAAAAATATATCATTTATTGTTAATTGATTATATATTTTTAATAAATAATCCAATCAGGTTTTTTTTTTATATCTTATATTTTTAAAATACTATTTTGAAAAAATTTTTATCTAATAATCCATACAGAATTTTAGGCGTTCCATCTAATAGTGGGTTAAGACTCATTACGAAAAATGTATCAAAGTTTAAGGCATATTCTAAGCTTGGCAAATCAATTAATACAGAATATGATTTTTCTTTTTTAAACCTTTCTGTTGTGAAAAGAGATCAAACTAATATATCTAAATCTCAGAACAGTATCATAAATGATGATGATAAAATAAAATTCTCATTATTTTGGTTTATTAATATTTCTCCTTTTGATTCTATTGCTCTTAGTAATTTAGTTAAGAAAGATGTAGATAAAACAATAGAAATTTGGAGGAAATGCGTGAAAAAGTCTATAACTAAAAACAATTATTCAGCATATAATAATTTATCTACCTTACTATTAATTAAAAATTTAATACCAGAAAGTAATTTAGATTCTAAATATGCTAATGTTAATGATGTTTTTAATGATAGTCAATCTAGTTCCTCTTTAGCTGAAATTAAAGAAGCATTATCCTTAAAATACTCTTTACTATCTTCCGATTTTTTTAATGAATATAAATCCCAGTTATCAAAAGGTAATGACTCTCTCACAAATTTAGATTTTAAAGATTTTTTTTCTCAAACTTTATTAGATTCTTTAAAATTAAATTACAGTAATTCAAACTTAATTAATTTATTTAAAGGACTTGATTCAGATTTAGTTGCTTCATTATCTTCTAATCTTATTAAAGAACCATTACAGGATATAAAAAATAATATAAACTCTACTAATGCAGAACTTGAAAAAAATGCATTAAAAGGAATGATTTTAGGAAGAGAACTTATAAAATCTACTTTAAAAAATATAAAAAATATTAAAGATATAGCTGGGGTTGAAAGTTATGAATACCAAGTTATTACAGATAAGCTTGCTAACCAAATTTTACAATGTGGTATTATATATCAAAATAAAAATTTTGACCATATAGAATATTTATCATCATATGAATATGCGTTGTCAATTAGTTATTCTGAAAAAACAAAAGCAAGAGCTGAGGATTTTATTAAACACGCCAAAGATCAGAAGACTGCCAATTTATGTTCTTGCTGTTCTGGCTCTAAGCCAGTAAATAAATCAAATCCCTATTCCATTCGAATTTATAAAGAAACAAGTAGGTCAATTTGGCAGAGGTCTGTACAATATCAATATATTGATTTAACTCTTTATTATTGTATAGACTGTAGAAAAAAAATAGCACTAGATGAGTCTGTATCATTCAAAGTTATGGGTATAATTACAGTTATAGGGATGATTTTTGGAATTGCAAGTAACGGAGCTGAAGGTCTAATTTTTGGATTAATAGGTGGATTTGTTTTAGGAGCAATAATAGCTAATATGGCAACTAGTACTTCGTCAGATGTTTATAATAACCCGATAGTAAAAAAATACAATATTGAAGGCTGGGGCTTTAGTAAGCCTTCTGCATAATTTAAAAAACCAAATAAATGAAAAATAAATTATTTAAATGTCTGTTATTTATATTTTTTTCAGCTCAATTATATTCCAAGACAAATAATGTAATTAATGACTCTATTAAACTTGAAAATTTAGAAGCTAAATTTCAAACTAATCTTGACAATCTTAAATTAATAGAAATTTCTAATTTGTCCTTAAAAGACTCAATTAATAAACTTAAAAGTGATTTTTTAATTAGTAAAAATGCTGCAGAGAATTCATTAATTAGTTTGAGTGATTCAATATCAAAAAAAATTGAATTATTGGTAATAGCAAATAACAATTCTGATTCTTTGCTTAATATCTCTTTATCTAAAAATATTTCTAGAAATACGGATAACATTTCTAATCAAGATTTAGAATCAATTACTTTAAAAAGTTCTATAGAAAATTTAGAATCAAAATTATCTGTTATTGAAAAAACATTATTGTTGAGAACAAATGACATTGAAAATAATAATAACCAAATTGTTGAGGCTAACAACAGTCTTAACTCAAGTAAAAAAAATGGAATAATAATTATAGTTATTATGATATTATTAATTTTAGTTATTTATATGATTCAAACAAAACAAGTAGCAAAAAAACAAAAGGAAATTCTCGAAAACCAAATTTCAGACAGTCAAAAAATTGCAGATTGGTTAATAGCTCAAAGTGAAGCTAATTTGAATATTGAAAAATCTGGTGAAGTTGATCATTCTTTTGCAAAAAGAGTAGCAGACCAAATAATTTCTCTGTCATACAATTTATCAAAAATGGATGATTCAATTAGAGGTTTTAAGCAGTTAAATAGATCAGTTAAACAATTAGATAGATCTCTTAAAAGTAATAATTATGAAATTGTTGAATTATTAAATAAACCATATAATGATGGTATGAATATGCAGGTTGATTTTATACCAACAGAGGATTCAAAAAAAAATAATTTAATCACTAAAATTATCAAACCACAAATAAATTATAAAGGTAAATTAATACAATCGGCACATGTAGAAGTTAACCTAAATGAATAAAATTATATAACTATGAGTAGAATTAAATATGGAATTGATTTAGGAACGACAAACTCTGCTATTGCAGAAATATCCAAAGGAGTAAGTTTGATTATAAAAAATCAGCTTCAAAAAGACACAACCCCATCTTGCATTGGATTTAGTAAGAAAAAGGGTGTTTTATCTGGAGATAGAGCATATAACCAACTAAAAGGTGACAAAAAACGAGCGTTAATGACAGGAAAAGACCAAGGTTCGAATTTCTTTTTAGAATTTAAAAGAACTATGGGGACTGATCAAAAATATCATTCTGATAACATGGGTAAGAATTATTCTTCTGAAGAGCTTTCTTCTGAAGTATTAAAGAGTTTACAATCTCAAGTGCAAGAAAGTATTAAATCTGTGGTTATAACTATACCAGCAATGTTTAATGATAATCAAAAAACTGCAACAATTGATGCGGCTAATTTGGCTGGTTTCAGTCAAGTAGAACTTTTACAAGAGCCAATAGCTGCTGCCACTGCTTTTGGAGTTGATGAACAAGCAAAGGATGGAAACATTTTAGTTTTTGATTTTGGAGGAGGTACTTTCGATGTTTGTTTAATTTCCATTGAAGATGGTATTATGCAGGTTAAAGATACCGGAGGAGATGTATGGCTTGGTGGAAAAAATTTAGATGAAGCGATTATTGATAAAATTATTTTACCATGGGTTAAACAAAACTTTAAAATTGATTCTTATCTAAATGATGATAAAAAATCCACCGCTCTTAATAATTCTTTAAAAATATTTGCAGAGAATATTAAAATTGCAATGTCATTTGAGGATTCCTATTCAGTTATTTCTGAATTAGATGAATTTCCCGATGATGATGAGGGAAACGAAATAGAATTAGAATTCGAAGTTTCTAACGACGACATGAAATCTGCTGTTGGTCCAGTATTTCAGCAGGCAATCGATCTTACCCTAGAGCTATTAAAAAGAAATAAAATAAAAGGCTCTGATTTATCCTCACTAATATTAGTTGGTGGACCCACATTTTCGCCTATTCTAAGAGAAATGATTAAAGAGCAAGTTTGCATACCTAATACTAAGGTTGATCCAATGACTGTAGTAGCAAGAGGTGCTGCAATTTACGCTTCAAAATTTGATATTAGTGAAGAGATTAAAGATGAAGTAAGAGATGAAACAAAAATTCAATTAGATATATCGTATGAGTCTCAAACTGTTGAACCTGAAGAAGAATTAGCAATTAAAATTAATATAGAAAAAACTAAAGGAGATCTTCCTGATAAAGCCTTAGTTATAATTAAAAGATTAGATGGAGGCTGGGAAAGCCCTAAAACTGAACTACCTCTTGATGATACTATTCTTTGTCCATTACTTGAAGGAAGATCAAATAATTTCGAAATTATTATTGTTAATAATTTGGGAGATACTATTGATTGTGAGCCTTCAGAATTTACCATAATGCAAGGAGTTAAGCCTGGTGAGGCTACGATGGCTTATAATTATGGAATTGAAATCTTAGATGATAATGGAAAACCTATTTTTAAAACAATTACGGGTTTAGGAAAAAATTCAACTTTACCTGCAACTGGAGATATGTCAGGATTAAAAACCCAACAAGAAATTAGACCTGGGACTGATGATGGAATTCTTATTCCAATTTATATGGGAGAAGATGGAGCAGATGGGACTAGAGCATCAAGTCACACGCATGTTCATACCGCCAAAATTAAGGCAAATGACTTGCCAAAACTTCTTCCTGTTAATTCAGAGGTTAATATTTTTTTAGAGATAATTGCAGATGGAAAATATAATTTATCTGTTGATATTCCATACTTAAATGAAACTTATGATATTCCTCTAGAAAAACAAAGTCAAAAAGGGGAGAGTAACGAATGGTTTGAAGAACAATTTAAATCCTTCTTAGACGAAATAAGTACTCTTAAATCAGCAAATAAGACCTATGATATTGAAAAATTAAATAAAATTGAAAATGAATTAAATAATATTAAATCTAATTTTGAATCTAGAAAAAATGATGGTGATACCCGAAGGATGACAAGAGATAATATTAGAAAACAATTTGCTTCGTTAGACAAACTAATCAATGAAAGTTCATGGCCATCAGCACTAAAAGAAATGGAAGAAATGTATTATCAATGTGAGAAAAAAATTAATGAAATTGAAGATAATTCAAACCAGAAGACACAGCTAAATAGATTTAAATCTCAAATGACGATTGTCATTGAAAACAAGAATTTACAACAAGCAAAAGATTTACATGATGAAATGCATGATTACCATATTGATTTGCTAGATGCTATTCATGGTGTAAAATATTATATTGCGATTTTAGCTTATTATCATCAAAATTTTAGTTCTCAACCTTGGAAGGATTCAAATAAAGCTCGCGTAATTATTGATACAGGACTTAAAGTATCTATGGTGAACCCTACTAAAGATCAGATAAAAAATTATTGTCAAGAGGTTTGGCAATTACTACCAAGTCCTGATAAACCAGAAGGGAGAAAAGATATACTAGGACAATAATATGAAATTTAAAAGAAACGAAATTATAGGAGATAGATATAAAGTTAAGAACTTTATTGAAGATAGTTTATTTTGTCAAATTTATTCAGCTTTAGAGATGAGTTCATCTAATTTAGTTTCTCTGTACGTTTATAACTCTTCTAATATTTCAAAAGATGATTTGGACGAGACTAATAATCTTAAGGAAATAGGTTTTTTAGGCCTGGGTATTGAAGGATTTCCAAAGTTAATTGGCTACGGAGATTTTAATTATAATAATGAAAGATTTAGATATATAGCTACAGAATTTATTGTAGGTGAAAGTGTGATGGATAGAATGAAAAGATCAGGTCCTATTTCTGAAGTAGAGGCAACTATAGTTTGTACTAAGCTTGTCGAAATTGCTGAAAAGCTACATAGTCGTGAAAAGTCAATTTTATTAAATGCAGTATCACTTGATAACATTATGTTTGATATGTCAGGTAGTTCTGAAGAAGTGAAATTAAGAAACTTAATAAATGTTCGTTATTTTGATGATGAATTTAAATTCAGTTATATAGATGGTGTAATTCCAAACTATTTAGCTCCCGAGTGTTTTAATGACGTTTTTACATCTAAATCTGATCAATATAATTTAGCTGCATTATTATTTCATATGATTTCTGGGTTACCTCCTTGGTTTAGTGAACCTCATTATATTGAAATAAATACTGAGGCCATTAAAAAACTGGAAACTACTCGATCTAAACCTCTAAAATTTGATGATTCATTTGATAATCATTTTAAATCGATAGTTTCAAAAGCGCTTAGCCATAATGTAGAAGAGAGATTTGTATCCCTTCAAAATTTCTTGAGCTACTTAAATAGAGAAACTATACTTTCAAATTCTGGTAAAGGTGTTTCGGTTAAAAACATCCAAAAACCTGTTAAATCAGGAAATGGTTTTGCAGATGTTGCTGGCATGGATAATTTAAAAACTCTTTTAAAAACTGAATTATTAGAACCTCTAGATAATCCTGAACGTGCCAAAAAGTATGGTATAACTGTTCCAAATGGAATGTTGTTGTATGGTCCACCTGGCTGTGGAAAAACATTTATAGCTAAGAAGTTTGGAGAAGAGGCAGGTTATAACTTTTACTTGATGAAACCTTCTGATTTGAGTTCAATTTATGTCAGTGGTGGTGAACAAAAAATTGGAGAGGTATTTGAGTTGGCAGAAAACAACTCTCCTTCTATTATTTGTTTTGACGAAATCGATGCTGTAATGCCACAAAGAGATAGTTCTAATCAACACCTTAATTCAAGAGTTAACGAATACTTAGCGCAAATTGACAAATGCTCTGAAAGAGGTATTTTTGTAATTGGCACTACCAATAGAGTAAATTTAATTGATGAAGCTGTGTTAAGGACTGGTAGATTAGATCATAAAGTATTTGTACCTCCACCCGATGAATCAGCTAGAGAAAAAATGTTTGAATTATATTTAAAAAATAGGTTTAAAGAACATGATATAGATTATAGATTGCTTTCTGAACTGTCAATTGGTATAACAGCGAGCGACGTTGAATTTATTGTCAATCAAGCCTCTCATAAAGCTGCAAGGTTAGATGTTAGAATATCAAATGAAAATTTAAAACAAGTTATTTCATCTTTTACACCATCGATATCTAAAGAAGAATTTGAAAAATATTCTAAGGATCATAAAGAATATAAAGAAGATAATTCCTCAGATGGTTCAATTGGATTTAAAAGAAATAGAAATTAATTATTAAATAAATAATATATGGAAATTGAAGAATTTGAAAAAATACTATTAAATATAGCTGTTTGCGCAATATCGTGTGACGGACATATTGATGATCTTGAAATCAAGGAATTACATTTGATTAATGAAAAATCTCCTTATTTTTCACAAACTAATTTAACTACTTCACTTAATAATTCGATTGCTATTGCAATGGATTCTTACTTTACATTTGAGAACTCTGTTTTTAATGAATTGAATAAGTATAGACTTAGTGTACCTCAAGAATTAACAATATTAGAAATATCAATGGCCTTAATTGCAGCCGATAATGAGATTGATAAAAGCGAAGTTAAGTTTATAAACTTACTTAGAAGAAATTTATCAATTGATGATTTAACTATTTCTGAACGTTTTGGAAAAATTAATTATTTAGATCTAAATAATACAACTAAAGATGAATTTACTAAACTTTCAGATACAGAGTTATAATTCTTATTTATTTAAATTTAACAAATATGAATTTTAGTGAGTTTAATATTAATAATTCAATTTCTGTAGAAGATATTTTTGAAAATTATAAAATAATCGATGGAGATAAGAAGACTGATTTGATCAATTCTTTATTGTTAAGAATTAATTCAGGTGACATTAAGTATCAAATTTTGTTAAATATAATTTGCAGATACGAATCTGTAGAATCAATTGAAAAACTTTTAGCTTATGTAAATCATAAATATAATAAACATTGAATTTATGTCTTTATTTTTTATTTTCTTAGCCGTACTACCCCCAGTTTTTTTAGCATATTATGTTTATAAAAACGACTTATTTGATAAGGAACCAAAAAATTTAGTAATAAAGAGTTTTTTATATGGCTGTATTATTGTTGTGCCTGTTTATTTTGTTGAAGTTGCATTGCATGGCTTTACCAATAACATTTTTATCTACACATTAATTGGTGTAGCTCTTATTGAAGAGGGATTTAAATTTTTTATTCTAATTAAATTTTTCTTCACTGACAAAAATTTTGACGAACCTTATGATGGTATATTTTATTCAGTAATGATTAGTTTAGGGTTCGCGGCCATTGAAAATATTAAATATGTTTTTTCTAGTGAGCCTGGTACTGAATTTTTTGTAGCTTTTGCTAGAATGTTTACAGCAATACCTCTTCATGCTTCTTGTGGTGTTATTATGGGGTATTATGTAGGTTTGTCAAAATTCAAAATTTTAAATAATAGTAATAAATTATTAAATTTTATTTATAATCCAAAGTTTTTAGGGTTGTTTCTAGCGATTGCTATACATACGTTATATGACTACTTCTTATTTCTTGGTCAAGGAATTATATTTTCGTTTATTACTTTAGGTATAGCTGTCTATTATTCAAAAAAAGCTATTAAAATTCACCAACAAAATTCACCTTTTAAAAATTTAAATTAATGAAAAAGCATTACGAAATATTAGGATTAGCACCTGGGGCTACCCAATCAGAAATTGAAAACGCATTTAATAAATTATCCAAAGAACTTCATCCCAAAAATAATAATAATGCAGAATTTTTTAAAGAAGAATTTGCAAAGGTTCTAAATGCATATAATACTTTATCTGACAAAATTAATATAAATCCAGAAGAATTAGAATTAATCTCTCGTGATTTTGGTTATGATAAAAGTTTAGATAATGATGTGGATTCAAATGTTTCTGATTCAATAGGTTCTGAATTACAAAAGGATAATATTAATCATATGAATCGAGATAGTGATGATTCATCCAATACTACAAATAAAACTCATATTAAACCCGAGATGTTTAAAAATGTATTTTCATTTGATGGACGCATAAGACGTCTTGAATATGGTTTATCTATAATTATTTACTATTTCTCAATTACTATAGTACAGATAATCGCAATTGATGTGCCAATATTATCCTTATTGATTTTTCCTTTTGGATGGTTTATTATAGCTCAATCAACTAAGCGTTGCCATGATAGAAATAATTCTGGTTGGTTTCAGCTTATTCCATTTTATGGTTTTTGGCTACTATTTGCGGATGGGGATATAGGTTTTAATCACTACGGTCAAAACCCAAAAGGAATTAATTTAATACTTTAATTTTATTGATTGCTCAGGTTCTCGTTTTTCGATGTCTTTAGATTAACAAAAAATTTAAAAAAAAACCACGCATTTCTGAGTGGTTTTTTTTCTTTTTCTCTTAAAAAAACTATAAAACAGACTTAACAGTTTTAACTATTCTTCCTGCAATTTTATACGGATCACC
>TARA_B110000259_G_scaffold111077_1_pt1 | contig 12525 bp, 14 predicted proteins | sample TARA_B110000259 | Tara Oceans TARA_B110000259 (sample SAMEA4397649) | marine metagenome | biome: Polar Biome; feature: [SRF] surface water layer (ENVO:00010504); material: water (ENVO:00002006), including particulate matter (ENVO:01000060) such as... | depth 5 m | reverse complement strand
ATACATTAATAATATATTTTTGTAAGGAGCAAATGAACACACTTTTAATAATAATTATTGGCTTACCAATTTTAGAAATCACACTTATGATTAAAATAGGCCAACATATTGGAGCGTTTAGCACAATTCTAATTATTTTTTTAACAGCAATTGTGGGAATTTATTACGCAAAAATTGAAGGTGTAAATACTATTAAGTCAGGGATGACAAATCTATATAAAAATAAAATTCCTTTTTATGAAATGCTTTCTGGTGCATCTATAGCAGTAGCAGCGATTCTTTTGATTTTACCTGGATTTATTTCTGACACTATTGGCTTCTTTTTGATTGTTCCTTTTACAAGAAAAATAATAATAAATTACTGGTTAAGAAACAAATATCCAAAAAAAAGAAAAAATGAAGAAGAAATTATAGACGCTGAGATAATAGAGGACAAGGAGGACAAAAATGAATTATAAAATAATAGGTAAATATATTAAAGATTTAAAATTTGAGATACCAAATCCAAAAGCTTTTTTTATGTTGGAAAAAAATATTTCAAATTATAAAATAAGTATTGATATTAAAAGTCATCGTTTCAAAGAAAAAATTGTCGATGTTTCAGTTACTCTTTCCCTGAATCCAACTAAAGATGATTTTGATAAGATTAACACTAAAATTGTTTTTTCAACAATTATTGAAATTGATGGCGAACTAACGGAAAAAAAATCTCTAGAGGAAATTATTTTAATTAAAGTACCTAATGAAGTTTATCCAGAAATTAGATTATTGTTTATTTTATTATTTGAAAAATCTGGTTTTAGTAAAATTAAAATTGAAGAAAAAATTGATTTTAAAGAATTGTACTTGAAGAGAAGTATTCAATAATAATTTTTCTTGAGCCTTTTTTTTAAAAATTTGGTATGAAGTTTTTTTTCTTCTTCAGAGATCAAAACTACTTTTTTACAATAATTTTTATTAGCATTTTTCAATTTTTCTTTATGATCTTCAGTATTTTCATTAGAAAATATAAGCTTTGGTTCTTTTACATCTAGTAAATTTATATAAACTTCTCTTAGTAGTTCACAGTCTAATAGGGCATTATGCTTAGTTCTTCTTGATAAATCTATTCCAAATCTTCTGCATAGAGCGTCTAGTGAATTAGAAGACCCAGGAAATTTACCTCTGGCAACTTCTAGGCTGTCTACTACATTATTTTTTTTTATTTCATTTTTTTTAACTAGTTTAAGTTCATGATTTAAAAAACCTAGATCGAAAGAAGCATTATGAATTATAATTTTTTTGTCTTTTATAAACTCAAGAAACTCCTCGGCTATGTTGGCAAAAATTTCTTTATCTTTTAAAAATTCAGTTGAAAATCCATGTATTTTATAGGCTCCTTCAGGAACGTCTCTCTCCGGGTTTATTACCTTGTGAAAAATTTTTTGTGTAGGATTTAGATCTTTAGTTTCTATGCACGCAACTTCTACTATTTTGTGCATATCATTGGGAGACAGACCTGTTGTCTCTGTATCTAAAAATATTTCATTCATATTTTTCTATAAATTTTTTAACACTCTTTTTCAGAATTGCTAATGAATAATTGTTGTTAATCATTAAATCGCTAGCTTTTTTTTTAACAACAGGTGATAATTGATTCTTATCTAGTGTCTCAAATATTTTTTGGTCATTGTTTCGTTTAAGATATCGTTTTAATCTTAATTTCTTTTTTGCATCAACAAAGATTATTTTATCAAAATATTTACTCAGCTTGTTTTCAATTAACAAAGGTACTTCTAAAATTAAAATTTTATCTTTAGTTTTCAAGAAACTTATCATTTTTTTTCTAACTAAAGGATGTATGATAGATTCTAGTTTGCTAAGAACACTTCTATTTTCTTTTATTAGTTCTCTTATTTGTTTTTTAATATTTTTTCTGTTTTTTAACTTAAATTTTTTAATTAGCAGATTAACAAAATTTTTATTTTTATATAAATTTAAAACAATCTTGTCTGCATCAAAAAGCGGGTATTTTCTTTTTGCAGAAAGTTGAGCCACAGTTGTTTTTCCTGAAGCGATAGATCCGGTGATTCCTATAATAGTCATTTTAATTCTGACATTATGGTTTGTCTAAGATCTTCGTTTAATTCTGGATTAACTTTATTCCATAAAGAAAAAGATTTTTGCCCTTGGTAAATAAACATTTCTAAACCATTGAAAGTTTGGATGTTTCTTTTTTTAAGTTTACTTAACATCATTGTTTCCTCAGGATTATAAACAACATCATAATAAATCAAATTTTGTTTTATGTTCTTGAATTCTTGCTTAAAATCATCTCCACCTTTTAATCCGAGGCTTGTGCTATTAATCATAATATCCATATTTTCTGCCTCTATTTCAATGTTTTCCCATTCTATAATCTCTATAAAAGGAAATTTTTTTTTGATATCTTCTGCTTTTTTAAGAGTTCTGTTTCCTATAAATATATTCTCAAATCCTTTTTTTTTTAAAGCGTAGATAATGGATGGCGTTACACCTCCTGCTCCTAGAATAAATATTTTATTGTATTTTAAATTTTGAGTCCTTAGTTTATTTATAAAGCCTTGTTCAAAACCGTACACATCGGTATTGCTTCCTACAAGTTTTCCTTCTTCACTCAGCGCTATTGTATTAACAGATAGTGTTTCTTTTGCTTCGTCCACAATTGTGTCAAGGAAGGGGATCACGGCTTGTTTATAAGGAACTGTAACATTGATACCTTGCAATTCACCTCTTCTAATTTTTTCAATTATTCCTTTAATTTCTTTTATTTCTACTTCTATAAGAGAATAATTTGCAGTGATTTTATATTTTTTATACCAAAAACTATGTAATATCGGTGAAAGAGAGTGTGACAATGGTTTGCCAATAATTCCAAATTTTTTTTCCATCATGATGCCTGTTTAATATAGTCGATTACTGGTTTAATGGGCAAGCCCATGATTGAATCTCTGTTACCTTTTATTGAATCGAAGAGATCTAATCCACCTGCCTCTATTTGGTATACCCCGTAGGCTAATAGAGTCTCTGTTTTAACTTTTTTAAAATATTCAGTTAACTGATCATTTGAAAGTTTTTTCATTTTTAGTTCTGACTGATCCGTTAAATTCCAAACCATTGCACCATTTTTTGAAATACACACCGATGTAATCAGGTAATGCGTGGAACCATTGAGTTTTTTTAGAATTTCCAATCCTTCATCTCTCGTATTTGGCTTGTTAACTAGTTCATTGTTTAAACTTATAACGCTATCTGCTCCCAACACGAGTTGATTTTGATACCTGTTGCTTACTTTTATAGATTTTAATTCTGCTAAATTTTTCGAAATTAACATAGGATTGGCTCCTACCGCCAACAAAGAATCTTTTACTTGGTCTTCATCAACATTTGAGGGAACGACGACACAACTAACGTTGTTTTTTTCTAATATTTTTTTTCTGACGCCGCTTTTTGAAGCTAAAATTATTTTCATCATTTATTCTTTTTTTTTATATCAAAAATCCTAATAATTGAAGCTGCTGTTTCTTCTACAGACTTTCTTGTTACATCAATAACTGGCCAATTATATTTCTTAAATAATTTTTTTGAATCATTAATTTCTCTCTGAATAAAATTTAAATCAGAATAATTGCCTATTTTATTTTCTTTCATAATTTCTAGTCTGTTGTTTCTGATTTCAGACAATCGTTCTGACTCAACCGTGAGTCCTACTACACAGAATTTATCTGATTTTTCTCTAAGAATATCAGGAATAACTTGTTCGCCGACCAAGGGTATGTTTAAAGTTTTGTATCCTCTGTTTCCTAAATAAATTGAAGTTGGTGTCTTACTCGTTCTACTTACGCCTAACAACACAATATCTGCATCCATAATATCTTCTGTTCGCATGCCATCATCGTGTATCATGGAAAATTGTATGGCTTCTATTCTTTTATAATAATCGCTGTCTAAAACATGTTGAGCACTCGGTATATGAGTTGCTGTCTGGTTTAATAATTTTGAAAAATTTAATATCAAATTACCTAGAATGCTAAAACATGGGATTTTTAATTTTACACATTTATAAGAAATATATTTAGCTAATTTACTTTCTACAATAGTATATAATATTATAAAATTTTCCCTACCTTCATTTTCTTTTATAATTCTATCAATTTGCCTTTCGGTTCTGACAAATACATATTCTTTTTTCTCGTAATCGAAATTAGAAAACTGGGACTTTAATGCTAAAAATATTCTATCTAAGGTTTCGCCCGTTGAGTCTGATATTAAACTAATTTGGTATTTATGTCCCATAGGTAAATATGTTAACAAAACTATTATAACTTGTTGTTATACATTTGGTGTTATTAATTAAACAAATGCTCCACAAAAACTAACAAGTTTTCAACAAGTCGTTCCATGTTTATATTTTAAAAGATAATTAAAATATTTTCTTGATAATTTTTGATTTTATATACTTTTAATGCTTTTTTTATTAGTTTTGCTGTGGAAGAAACTGTTTAAAACAATGTATTATTAGTTATACCAATAACCAACATGCCCTATATCAAATAATATACTTTTAAATATATTATTATATTAATGAGTAAATTAACAAACTGTATACAAAATAGAGATCCCTCTTGCACACCGATTTGGTTTATGAGACAAGCAGGACGATATCTTCCTGAATTTCAGAAAATTAGACAACAGAATAAAGATTTTATTAAACTTTGTTTAAATAGTGATTTAAGCTCTGAAATTACATTACAACCTTTAAAACGATTCCATCTTGATGCTGCAATAATTTTTTCAGATATTTTAATGGTACCTTATGGACTAGGTCAAGACGTTAGATTTGATAAAAACAAAGGACCAATATTATCAGAATTCAACCTGGACACTTTTTTTAACAATACAAAAAAAAGTTTTACGGTAAATTTAAATCCAATTTATGACACAATAAAAAAAACAAGAAAAAAATTAAACAAAACTAAATCTTTAATATCGTTTGTTGGATCTCCGTGGACTTTAGCTGTTTATATGCTTGGACTTAAAAAAAACAAAAACGAAATCGACCTAACCAAATTAAAAAAAAAAGAACAAGAGCTTAAGATTATTATAGATAAATTAAATGAATATTTATGTATTCACATAGAAAACCAAATTAATGCTGGTGCTGATACTGTTCAGATTTTTGACTCATGGGCAGGATTAATACCACATAAAAATCTTTATGACTATTGCTATGCCCCAAATAAAAAAATTGTTGAATTTTGTAAAGAGAAGAAGAAATCAGTTATTTGTTTTCCACGAGGAATTAAAAAAAACTATTTAAAGTTTGCTGAAATAGTTAACCCAGACTGTTTAAGTCTTGACTATGAGATAGACCCATTGTGGGCAAAAGACAATCTCAAGGACTATTGTTTACAAGGTGGGATGGATCCCAAAATATTATTCAAAAGTAAAGAAAAAATATTTGACGAAGTCGACAGATATTTAAGAATATTTAAAGATACTCCTTATATTTTTAATCTTGGACATGGCTTGTTACCTGATACGAATCCAGATATTCTAAAAAAAGTCATAGAAAGAGTTATTAATTTCAAATGAGAAAAGCTATTATTTTATTTAATCTTGGCGGTCCAGACAGTCCAGAAGCAGTAGAGCCTTTTCTCTTTAATCTTTTTAACGACCCGGCGATTATTAGTTTGCCAAAATTTTTAAGGTACCCACTAGCAAAATTTATTTCCAAAAGACGCACACCAATTGCAAAAGCTATCTACGCTGAAATGGGTGGTAAATCACCTATTCTGGAAGAAACTCAATTGCAAGCTAGTGCGATCGAGAAAAATTTAGAAAACGAAAAAGACGAATACAAATGTTTCATCGTTATGAGATGTTGGAAACCACGTGCGTCGGAAACAATAAAAGATGTTAAAAATTTTAACCCAGATCAAACAATTTTACTTCCTCTTTATCCCCAATATTCCAATGCCACATCTGGATCGTCAATCAACGAATGGTTAGATATTTGCAAGAAAGAAAGCCTAACAACGGAAACTAAAATTGTTTGTTGTTACCCAACAGAAAAAGATTTTATTTTGTCTTACACTAATTTAATTAAAGAAAAAATTAACTTAAAAAAACTAAATGAAACAACATTGATCTTTTCTGCTCATGGATTGCCCGAGAACAAAATTAAACAAGGGGATCCTTATCAATGGCAGGTGGAGCAATCTGTAAAAGAGTTAGTTAAAAGATTATCAATTAACAATTTAAATTATATTCTAAGCTATCAAAGTAGGGTTGGCCCTCTTAAATGGATTGGCCCCTCCACAGAGAAAGTTATTAAAAATGAGGCCGAAAAGGGAAAAATAATAATTGTTGTACCTGTTGCTTTTGTTTCTGAACATTCAGAAACCTTAGTCGAACTTGATATAGAATATAGAAAACTAGCAGAAGAAAATGGTTCAAAAGAATATATTCGTGTTCCAGCAGTTACTGTAAACAGAGATTTTATTAATTCACTAAAAACAAGCATTTTACAAGCTGGGAGCGGAGGAAGATTTACATCGTCAATCAAGTGTCTTGAAAAATTTAAAAAATGCCCAAGATTACAGAATTTATAAAAAATGAACTATTATCTTTTATTTAAATCTTTACATTTAATTTCTACAATTTCTTGGATGGCTGGCCTTCTTTATTTACCTAGGCTGTTCGTCTATCATGCGGAAACAATTAACAATGAAGAAAAAAAAGAAACGTTTAAATTAATGGAAAAAAGACTTTTTTTTTTCATCATGAACCCGGCTATGATTTTATCCTGGTTGTTCGGAATTCTACTAATATATTCAATTGGTCTTGAAAGTTTTAACTTTCTTTGGTTGCAGGTGAAAGTAGTTATGGTTTTACTGTTAACATTCTATCATTTTTTTCTTTTTCACTGTTTTAAAAGTCTTAGTCAAAATTACAGTAAATATTCCCCTAAATTTTATAGAATTATAAATGAAGTTCCAACTATTCTCTTAATAGGTATTATTTTTATCGTAGTTTTTAAACCATTATAGGACTTGAATTTTTACGAAAAAGACTTATATTTAAAATACTTACCTCTTCAATCTAACAATCACATATGAACCTACAAGAATTAAAAAAAAAAAATCCTGCCGAACTTATTACCCAAGCTGAAAAACTCGGTATTGAAAATCCTAGCACATTAAGAAAGCAAGAAATTCTTTTTGCTATATTAAAAAAGCTTGCAGAAAAAAATGAACAAATTACAGGTGCAGGTGTATTAGAGTTATTACCAGATGGATTTGGTTTTTTAAGAGCTATGGAGTCAAGCTATTTACCCGGCCCAGATGATATTTATGTTAGCCCGAGTCAGATTCGTAGATTTGGATTAAGAACAGGGGATACAGTAGAAGGAGAAATAAGATCGCCAAAAGATGCCGAAAGATACTTTGCTCTATTGCAAGTAACTAAGATCAATTTTGAAGAGCCTGAAAAAGGGAGAAATAAAATCGCCTTTGACAACCTTACCCCGCTCTACCCTAATCAAAAAATAACTTTGGAAGTCGAGTCAACTAAAGTAGAAAAAAAACCAGACAACACAGCAAGATTAATAGATCTGGTTAGTCCAATTGGAAAAGGACAAAGGGCTTTAATCGTTTCACCTCCTCGGGCTGGAAAAACTATAATTTTACAAAATATTGCGCAATCAATTACGACAAATCATCCCGAGTGTTATTTGATGGTATTGTTAATTGACGAAAGACCAGAAGAAGTTACAGATATGCAAAGATCTGTAAAAGGTGAAGTTGTCAGTTCAACATTCGACGAACCTGCTACTCGGCACGTTGCAGTTGCTGAAATGGTAATTGAAAAAGCTAAAAGATTGGTTGAGCACAAAAAAGATGTTGTAATTTTATTAGACTCCATAACGAGATTGGGAAGAGCTTATAACGCAGTTATTCCAAGCTCAGGAAAAGTTCTAACGGGCGGTGTAGATGCAAATGCACTGCAAAGACCGAAGAGATTTTTTGGGGCTGCTAGAAATATTGAAGAAGGAGGTTCATTAACAATCATATCAACTGCTTTGGTTGATACGGGATCTAGAATGGATGAAGTAATTTTTGAAGAATTTAAAGGAACAGGTAATTGTGAATTAATTCTTGATAGAAAAGTTGCAGACAAACGTATTTATCCCGCATTAGATATAACAAGATCAGGAACAAGAAGAGAGGAACTTCTGTTTGAAAAAGACGACCTATCTAAAATGAATGTTCTAAGAAGAATTATAAGCCCTATGGGAACCATGGACGGGATAGAATTTTTAATTTCAAAACTTAAAAATACAAAGAATAATGCAGATTTCTTTGACTCCATGAACAAGACTAATTAATTCTTTTAAGCTTTTACACTCCTCTTCTGTGTTATTAATAAAATAACTATGAATATTTATGCACTCTCATCTGGTAGAGGACCCTCCGGGATAGCAATAATTAGACTTTCTGGAAAAGACGCATTAAATATATCCGAATTAATAACTAAAAAAAAAAAATTAAAATCTAAAGAAATAAGTCTTTGTAAATTCTACGATCCATCAAACGGTTCTTTGATAGATGAAGGGTTAATTTTGTCGTTTCCAAGCCCAAACAGCTTCACTGGGGACGATTTGGTTGAATTTCACATACATGGCAGTAATGCAGTAATCTCTTATTTCTTAAAAGTTTTATCAGAACAACATAATTGTAGATTGGCAGAAGCAGGTGAATTTACTAAAATAGCTTTTCAAAACAATAAAGTAGATCTTATAGAAGCGGAAAGTATCGGAGATTTAATTCATTCCGAAACCGAACTACAAAGACTACAAGCCTTAAAATTAGTTCAAGGAAACGCATCAAATTACTACAACACACTAAGAGAAAAACTTATTAAATCACTGGCATATATTGAAGCCAAAATTGATTTTGCAGAAGATGATTTACCAGAGAGCGTTTTAAAAGAAGTCCAGAAATCAATTAAAGAAGTCCACTTAGATATTAAAAAAATTCTTGAGGACCACAAAGTAGGAGAAAAAATTAGAGATGGATTTAGAGTATCTATTGTTGGAGAAGTTAATGCCGGAAAATCATCACTACTTAATTTGCTGTCTAAGAGAGATGCAGCAATTGTATCAGCTGAAAAAGGAACAACCAGAGATGTTATAGAGGTGTATTTAAATATTGATGGTTATCCCGTTATATTAGCAGACACTGCAGGGATAAGAGATTCTAAAAATGAAATTGAAAAAAAAGGAATTTCATTAGCAATTAGTAAGTCAAAAGAATCTGATTTGAGTTTAATCATGATCGATAATTCTTCCAAAAGGATCGATTCTAAAATTAAAAATTTGATCGATGAAAATTGTATTATTGTTCTAAATAAATCTGATGTTGACAATAAACAAAATCATAACTTTAACAGAGCTTCAACAGTGCTAATATCTGTAAAAAATAATAAAAATATCATTCAGTTAACGAATAAAATTAAAGAAAAACTAAGTAGTAAATTCATAACATCAGACAATGTTTTGGTGACAAGAGAGAGACACAGAGTTAAGCTAAACAATTGTTTAAAAGAAATAGATAATTTTCTTAAAAAAGATCAAAACAAAGACATAGAAATGGCAGCGGAAGATCTTAGGTTAGCAACAAGACATCTAGGCGGAATAGTTGGAAAAGTAGATGTCGAAGAAATTCTTGACTCTATCTTTAAAGATTTTTGTATAGGTAAATAGTTGAAATAAGATCTTGTAAAATTCTTTTAGAGTAATACATTTAAACCATGAACAATATAAACTATGATATAGTAGTTATTGGTGGTGGTCACGCAGGTTGCGAGGCAGCTGCAGCAGCCGCTAGAATGGGTGTGAACACTGCACTTTTTACACATAAAATAGAGACTATAGGTGAAATGTCATGCAACCCGGCCATAGGGGGCCTGGGTAAAGGGCATCTTGTCAGAGAGATTGATGCTCTTGATGGTGTAATGGGTATTGTAGCTGACAAGTCAGGGATTCAATTTAGACTCTTGAATAGAAGTAGAGGTCCAGCTGTAAGAGGACCAAGAACACAATCTGACAGAGCTCTTTACAAAGATAGCATGCAAAAAATATTATTAAACTATGAAAATTTAACCGTAGTAGCAGACCCAGTTGTTAAGTTTTTATTCGATAATGAGAACAATAAAATAATTGGATTTGTTTGTGAAAGCAATAAACAAATTTTCTGCAAACAGCTAATTTTAACTACAGGAACTTTTTTAAACGGACTAATACATATTGGACAAAAACAAATACCAGCTGGAAGATTCAATGAAAAGCCATCAACCGGTCTAAGTGAACAATTAGAAAAACATAATATTAAACTTGGTAGACTCAAAACAGGAACCCCTCCACGTTTAGATGGAACAACTATAAATTATGATGAAATTGAAATGCAACCAGCAGACACTGATCCTTATTTTTTTTCTTTTTTAACCAATAAACTTAATAATAAACAAATTTCATGTGGCGTTACTCATACAAACAATGAAGTCCATAAAATTATTAATGACAACATACATCTAAGTGCAATGTACTCTGGCAACATTAAAGGCGTTGGCCCAAGATATTGCCCCTCTATAGAAGATAAAATTGTTAAATTTAAAGAGAAAGATCAACATCAAATTTTCCTTGAGCCTGAAGGATTAAAGGACAATACTGTTTACCCAAATGGAATTTCAACTTCACTTCCGGAACAGATTCAACTTCAAATGTTGGCTAAAATAAAGGGTTTAGAGCAGGTTAAGATGGTTAGAGCTGGCTATGCAATTGAGTATGATTATGTTGATCCGAGAGAACTAAATCCCACACTAGAGACTAAAAAAATTAAATCATTGTTTTTAGCCGGACAGATAAACGGAACAACAGGATACGAGGAAGCAGCGGCTCAAGGATTGATAGCAGGTATTAACGCTGCACTAAAAATAAAAAATGAAAAAGAATTTATATTAGATAGATCGGAATCTTATATTGGCGTTATGATTGATGACTTGATTACCAAAGGTGTATCTGAGCCATACCGAATGTTTACATCCAGAGCAGAATACAGACTCTCTCTTCGTGCTGACAACGCAGACCAAAGACTAACACCTCTTGGTATTAAAATTAATTTGGTTAAAAAAATTAGAGAAAAAAATTTTTTAGAAAAACAAAAAAAATTAATTTCTGTTCATGATGCTTTGCTGTCAAAATTAATTTCACCTAATGTTGCAGCAACCCATTCTGTAAAAATTGCTATGGATGGCGTCAAAAGAACAGGTATTGAAGTGCTCTCTCAGAAAGGAGTTACACTTGATAAGTTAAGAAAAATTTGGGATGATGTGCCCCAGTTTGAAAAAAATATTGATGAGCAAGTTGAAATAGATGCTCATTATTCTGGATATTTAAAAAGACAAACTCATGATATAGCAGCTTTTAAAAAAGACGAAGCAATATCTATACCCAATGACATCGACTATGAAAATTTTAGTGGTCTTTCTAACGAAATAAAATCAAAACTGAAATTAATAAAACCTAGAACCCTTGGCCAAGCCTTAAGAATAGATGGCGTTACTCCTGCCGCAGCAATTATACTCTTAGCATTCATAAAGAAAAGCAGATATAAAGTATCTGCTTAATGAAAGAAAAAGAAGTACACTCCATATTATTAAACAAACTTCATTTTACCCAAGATGCCTTGTATAAACTTGACGTATTCTCTAAAGAAGTAGTTAAATATAATCAGAAGTTTAACCTAATTTCTAAATCTACCGAAGTGAATATATGGGATAGACATATTTTGGACTCAGCCCAGCTTGTAAAGTTTATAGATTTCAATGATGGATTTAGTTTATCGGATCTAGGAACGGGTGCCGGCTTTCCAGGCATAGTACTTGCTATATTTAACAGAAATCCCAAATTTCACGTGAAACTTTATGATAAATCTAGAGTAAAAACAAAGTTTTTATCAGTTTTATGTCAGAAACTTAATATCACTGCAGATATTTATGAGAACGATTATAGGTCTCATGATATTAGTAGTAATTATGTAGTTTCCAGGGCTTTTAAGAAACTAGAGGAGCATCTTAGAATTTCACGTGAAATTGTTAAAGTTAATCACAAACTTATCATTCTCAAGGGTAAAAGCGCAGAAGAAGAAATAAAAAAACTTAACAAAGATTTAAATTATAGTTATAGTTTAGAAAAAAGTATTACTAGTTCTGATTCAAAGATTGTAATAGTAGAAATTAAAAAATAAAAATGAAAAAAATAATTTCAGTAATAAACCAAAAAGGTGGAGTAGGGAAAACGACTACAGTAGTTAACCTCTCAACAGCTTTAGCCCAACTAGGCAAAAAAATTTTAGTTATAGATCTAGACCCGCAAGGAAATGCTACAACAGGACTTGGAAGATCTAATAATGAAAGTGATAAAAATATTTATAAAGTTATTATAGG
>TARA_B110000259_G_scaffold188472_1_pt1 | contig 12541 bp, 12 predicted proteins | sample TARA_B110000259 | Tara Oceans TARA_B110000259 (sample SAMEA4397649) | marine metagenome | biome: Polar Biome; feature: [SRF] surface water layer (ENVO:00010504); material: water (ENVO:00002006), including particulate matter (ENVO:01000060) such as... | depth 5 m | reverse complement strand
ATATTTATTTTGACGCCGAATATACTATCGATTTTGATAAAGAAAACTTAATATTTGATAAATTAATAAAAAAATATCAAAATGTTGATAATTTATATTTATTTAAAACATATCAAATGTATAAAAAAAATAGTTTAAATCATATTGAAACTGATTTGATTAAATTTGATAAAATAGGATTTAAATTAGTTAGAGGTGCTTATTATAATAAAAATGATAATTCTCTTTTTAAAAATAAAATTGATACTGATATTAATTATAATAAAGCAACTGAATTATTGATTAATAATACTAATAATAAAATTTGTATCGCAACACATAATGAGGAATCTATTAATTATGCATTATCTTTAAAACATGGACAAAATGTTTATTATGCACAATTATTAGGAATGGCTGATAAATCTACTAATTTTTTATTAAATAATAATAAAAATGTATTTAAATATGTTCCATATGGAAGTGTTTTCGATATGTATCCATATTTATTAAGAAGATTATATGAAAATTATCAAATTATTAAATATTTATAATTAAATAATATATTATTATATCGCCTGACAATTTGAACATACATATGAATTTTTATAATCAGTATAATATTGACAATAAATACAATTTAAACTCATTATATCATCTTCGTATAAAAATTTGATTTTATTACTACATATTTCACATATTTTTTTTTCTGTATTTATTAATTTATTATTACATATATCACAACAATTTATAGATAATTTATTAAATTCAATATCCATTTTAATAAAAAACTAATTATAACTTTAAATATATTTAATACATATTATTATTCATTTTACATTAATGATGGTTTAATCCAATATGGTAAGCATATATTATCATTTTTTACACTATGCGAAAAAAAACAATTGCATTTAATATTACAAAATTTACTTTTTCTTCTTAAATATAATGGTGTAATATAACTATTATTTATTAATTTTAATTCATTTATTGTTTCATTAACAACATGTGTATTATTTGTTATATTTTCTAAACTACTATTCTTTGTAATAATAATATTATTCAAAATATCATTCAAATCATATTTATATTTATATGATTCATTAATATTAAAAAAATTTATAAATACCACTATAAATAATTTTAAATATAATAACATTATTAATATTATTTATATTTTATTTTTTATATTATTTTATATAAAAAATATAAAAAATATATCAATATTGACAGTCCTATATCATATATAATTAAAAACATATAAATATATTTTATTTAATAAATGTAATGATTAAAAATATTCTTATATCGCTATTATTTATTAATTCTGTTTTTTCTTATAAATTTAATTTAATTAAGAATATTTCATTAAGAAATAATAATAATTTCATTAATAGACGTAAATTATTTACATTATCCCCATTGGTAATTAGTTTTTTAGCATATGATGATAAAAAAAATAATGATGATAAATTAATTCAAGAATTAAGACAAGAAGCAAATAGAATTAATGAAATTATTGAAGCACAAAAAGAAAGTTTTGATTTACCTAAATTAAATATAGATAAATCTAATGATAATAATGAAAATATTGAAACAAATAATCAATTAATTAATAATGAAATTAATAAAATATTAAAAGATATTTTATATACATTTAAAAATGATAATCCGGATAATGCATTAACTAAATTAAAATCATATTCTTCGGATATGAATATGATTAAACATACTAGTAATAAAAAATTAATTCAATTATTCAATGATAGCAAATATGGCATTCTCTTTAAAAAATTTAAAGATTTTGAAATTATAAATTATGAAAAATATATTCAAGAAGAAGAGGAATTTTATAATGTTGATGTAGAAATTAAAGCAACATATAAAGATTTATTATATAACGGAATTCAATTTAATGATATTTATTATCCTAAAAATACAAATTTGAATAATAATGAAAATATTTGCTATGTAATATATAAATGGAATTTTATTAAAAAAAATAATAAATATGAATTAGTTTCTTGTTACTTACAACCTCGTATTTAGATACTTTTTTATCTAATTTTATCATAATTTTTCCACCAATATTTATAAAAATTGTTAGAATGAGTATTTAATACAAGTATGGATTTTTCTTTGTAATTATAATAATTTGTTTTTGTTCTATTTTTAATTACTATATATTTATTATATATTGAAAATTTATTTTCTATCATTTTTTCAATATAATTATCTTTAATTTGAATTAGATTTTTTTTATAATTAAAAATTATGGTTTTAATATTTTCAAACATTTTTATACAATTATTAAAAACAAGTTGAATTACCGTATATGATAACATTTTGTTATATTATATTTTAAATAATAATCATTTTTTTTCACTTTTTATGAGTAAAAAATATTCTGGTAAAATCATATTAGTTGAATGTATGATGGAAACATTATAGATAATATTCTCAATTTAGAGGAACGAATTAATTACTGAAGAGTATTAATTATATATTTACCAAGGTAATATGCAAACTTACAAGCAACCGCATTACCAATTTGCATAATAATATCTTTATTTGAACCTGTAATTATATAATTATCTGGGAAACTTTGTATTCTTTTTAGTTCTGTAATTGTCAATCTTCTAATTTCTTTTTCATTATATTTAACCAATGCATCATACCCATCTTTCCAATATCTCGCAGGAATCGTATATGATGGTTTATCAAAGTTTAACATTTGTGCTCCAAATCCAAATCCTTTTTTTTTATTTACAACTTTTTTATTTGCTATTCCTGCTAATGCTTTTTCACTTAAATAGTATTTTTTATCAACCTCTTCTTTTGGAATTAATATATTTTTAACAGGTATTCTATCTTGGACTGATTTTATAATGGGTACAGGTTCCTTTGGTATAATATTTAGATCTTTTCTAATGCCTATAATTATAGTACGTCTTCTATTTTGTGGAACTTCAAAATCACTTGCATATAATTTATTAATTATACAATTATAATTTCTATCTAATTTTTCCATTATTATGTCTATAACATTTTCACCATTTTCTGTTTTTTTTGAAAGCATTCCTATGACATTTTCCATAATAAATGCTTTTGGTTTGAAATAATCAAGATATTTTATATATTCCATAAATAAAGCATTTCTTGGGTCATTTTTATCCCTTTTTCCAGCAATACTAAAACTTTGACATGGTGGACCTCCAACTAAAATATCTACATTTTTATGTTCTTTATTATACAATTCATTAAACTTTTCTGGAGGTAACTTGGTTAAGTCAGCGCAATATGCATTATGATGATTATTTTTATTATAATTTTCAACCGCTTTATCCCAAATATCTATTCCGGCAATTACATTTAATCCAGCATCAGTTAAACCCTTTGACATGCCACCACAACCACAAAATAGGTCAATTACATTTAATGTATTTGTATCATTCATAATAATTTGCTTATTTAGTGATGGTATTTCCTCATTTGATAAAATAATTTTAGATTCTTTATCAATTTCATTTTTGCCAGTAATTAGTTCTATTAATTGTGATTTATTTTTTGAACTACAATTTATAATATCTAATTTTTTACACTTTTCTAATAACTCTAATTTACTTGTTTTAAATATATCCATTTTTTCTGTAATATTATAAATTATTTTTTATTTATAATTTTTTATTCAACTGCATTTTAATTAAAAAAATGATATTATTCATAATTATTTTAATTAAAATGAAAACTAAAACAAATAATAACGAATTTATTTGTCCTTGTGGTGGTGGTCAATCGTGTATTATCGATAGAAGAAAAAATAAAGATTGGGTTCATGAAGATGATGTTTTTAAAAATAATAAATTACCATTAAGAAAACATTGTTTTCAACAATATTATAATTCCCAAAAAACAGCTTTAAAAAAATTCTTTATTCCTAATTAAGTTTAGGTTCGATTTTTGCTTCTAAATTTTTTAAAGGTATATCAATTTTTCTACTTTTTTTATCAAAATCAACACCTCTTTCATTTTCAAGTTTAGTAAATGTTGCTCCTTTATAATTACCTAAAAATAAATCTGTAATATTTTCTTGACCGTTTCTAATGTATTTTAATTTTACTTTATCACCTGGTTTATATTTTTTTAATATTGTATATAAATCTTTCGGATTATTTATTTCATTATTATCAATTCCTATTATAATATCTCCAACTCTTTCTATTCTTTTTGTTTCATTATTTTTTTTTATACCTTGCAACCCAGCATCAATTGCTGGGGAATCATTTGGAACATCTAAAATTAAAAGCCCTTTTTTTATAATTGGTATACCACTTTTAAGAGATTCGCTTTCAGATGGATTTCTTTCCATATATGTAATTCCTAAAATAGGTTTTTGTACATAACCGGTTCTAATTATATCATTTATTGAGTTAATTGCATTATTAATTGGAATTGTAAAACCAATACCTGCTGATACACCCATACCTAAAGAAGCTGTATTTATCCCTAATAGTTCCCCTTTACTATTTAATAAAGGACCTCCGCTATTTCCTGGATTAATTGCTGCATCTGTTTGTATTACATTGTATATTTTTCTTCCGGTTGGTGCAGAAAGTTCTCTATTAATTCCTGATATAATTCCACTTGTTAATGTATGGTCTTGTCCAAATGGATTTCCAATTGCAAATGCAAATTGTCCAACATTTACAATTGTTTTTGGATTGTAATTAATAACTTTTAAATCATCTTTTGGTGCATCAATTTTTAAAATAGCTAAATCATTATCAGGATCAATACCTGTTAATTTAGCATTATATGTAACCGTTTCTTTGTTTTTTTTTGTAATTGTTACAAGTGCATTATCTACTTTATTTATTACATGAAAATTTGTTATTATATGACCAGATTTATCCCAAATAAATCCGGTTCCAACACCTTTTGGTAAATCTTCTGCATTTAAATTAAATTTTTCACCCATACTCGTATATTCAGTACTAATATAGCATACAGATGATAATGTTTTATCATATATATCTTTTTGTTGTTCTTCGATATAGTTTAATAAATTATTTGTACTTTCAGCATTTGTTTTTATTGGTTTTAATAAATTATATGAACCAATCCCAATACCTGTATATAAAATATTTCTTCTTAATTTGTTTAAGTTATTTTTATCATTATTAAATTCGTTAGTCATTGCTAATTTATTTAAATTAAACCCAAATATACAATTTATTGATAATAATATAAATACTAATTTTTTATTGAACATATATATATAATTATATATAACTTTTATATAATTATTTGGATTTTTTCATTTACTTTTACACCCACTCGATGATGTATTTATTATTTAATACATATTATATTAGATAATACACCTTTTAAATTAATTATTAATATTCTTTATTTTTTATAAAAAAATGATTTATATTTATTTATTATTTTTATAAATGCAAAAATTACTCTTTTATTTTCTAGTTTTAATTAATATTATTTATACATATCAATATATTGCAGAAAGTAATTATATTAAATTAATAAAACCAAAATTTAGTGATAATTATTTAAATATTAATATTAATTTACGAAATATTAAAAAATGTGATATTTGTAAATTAAGAGTTAATATTAATGAATATATTCCAGAAAATTGTACACTTCCTATTGGTTGTCCATTTAATCGTAAAAATATAAATTAACATAAATTAGATGAATATAAATAAATATTTAGCATCCAAAGATTATTATTTATCAAAATTAAATCAATATTATACGAATAAAGATTTGACAAATGAAGAAAAAGAAAAAATTATGAATAATATTTATAAAAAAATTAATAAATTAATTTATTATATAAATAAAAAATATTTTTTTACTAAAAATAAATACGAAAAAGAATTAACATTATATATTAATTATATTAATAATTATACATATGCTTATAAAAATCATGATAATATAATTCATTTTGATTTCAATAAATTTTTTATTAAAAAACAAAAAATTATACATAATATTTTTTTCATATATACCCGTGAAGAGTTAACAAAATACACTAACAATTTAACAAATATTGAAATTTTAAATATTATTGAATATACAGCAAAACAACAGAAATTTAATATTAATGAAATTATTGATAATATACTAAATAAACACAAAATAAAATATAGTGATATATATATTCCTCCTCATAATATTATTATCGAATCTATAGCTGTTAGAACTAAAAACACAAATTTTATTTATGAAATTAAACAAAAATTTTCTAATAATAATAATGAAACATTGTACATATTTGAAGATATTCATGAAAAACATTCTACAAATCATAAAGGCAAAAATAAAGAAAATGATTATATTAGAAAATATAATTTTTTAGGAAAAAACAGAATAACATTAAGTGCTGGAATATCAACAATTTATGAATCTGGTAATCCTGTTACCATAGACATAATAGATAGAAATATTAATGAAATAAAAGAATTAATAATTAAACATAGATATATAAAAATAAAATTTTTAAGAGAAAAGGAACAGGAAGAAATATTATTTCACAGTAAACATGATAGTACTACATCTAAAAACAAAAAATATATTGCTGATAAATTATTTCAATTGAAAGATTTTTTATTCAAATATGATAAACAACTAATAAGAAACAATGCTAATAAAATAGAACAAAAAACAGTAACATCATCTTCTGTAAAATCTACTAATAATAGTGACAAACCAACACATCCTATAGATTTATTGCCAATATCTATTCCCAATCCAGTTGCTAATATAGTTACTAACCCTATTGCTAATATCGTTGATAATCCTCATGATAATAAGGTTTCTAATTCCGTTTCTAAACACGGAAACCCTAAACCATCTACCCCTTATTATTTATTACCAATACCTATTAACAAAGTTCATAAACCTAACACTACTTTTCCTCCTAAAAAAATACTTACACCTAAACCGGATCCTACACCTAAAAAAAGTCATACATCTAAACCTGGTCCTCCTAAACATTCTCCTTCTACACCTACTAAACCTACTCCTCCACCTAAAAAAAGTCCTACACCTAAACCGGATCCTACACCTAAACCTTATCCTCCTAAAACTGCTACTCCATCTAAAAAAAATCATACATCTAAACCGGATCCTACACCTAAACCGGATCCTCCTAAACCTGCTACTCCATCTAAAACTGCTACTCCGTCTAAACCTGCTCATCCTCCTAAATCTGTTACTCTACCTAAACCTGCTCCTTCTCCACCTAAACCTGATCCTTCTTCTGCTTCAAAAAAAAAGGGGCAAAAAACAGAATTTAAAAAACCATTTGTATCAAAAGATAAAATAGTAAAAAAAAATTTCCAAAAAAAAAAAATAAAAATTATACCATCTGTATATTTCAAAAATAATCAAATGGGAGATTTTTCTTGGGAAATTATAAATAATAAAAGAAAAGACACATTATATATATTTAACGATAATCATTTAGATCATAAAACTAATAAAGAAGGTGGTAATAACGCATCAATTCGAATTTATAATAAATATGGTAAATTTAAACCAGTTCGTAGTACAGGGATATCAACAGGATGGAAATCAGGATCTCCATTTAAAATAGAAGATAGAGTCAAATGGAAAGAAATTGTCGATAAAGAATTTGAAGAAATTAAACAATTATTACAAACTGGAAAGTATAATAATTTAGTATTTTCAGTCGCTTCAAAAGAAGGAGCTATAAAATATAATAATGGTAATTATATCTTAGGTACAGACATATTTGCAAGTTCTATTGATGATGAATTAACAAAATATATACCAGAAAAATTAAATAGAGACTTCAAAACAGTTTTGGTTGATACTAATAATATTATTATTAACAGTATATTACAAAATATTACTGATTTTAAATATAATAGTTATGGTATGAATATTAATAAATATCACTTATACAATTTAATACCGAAATACCTTTATTATTATAAAGATATAATAAAAAATATACAGTTTTTTGTAAACATAATTGATAATAATAATAATAAAGGAGTATATAAATATGATATACATAGGATAAGACATAAAAACCATTATAACATTTTAAAATATTTAAATGAACAATTTATAAATAATATTCATATACCTGTCTTATATGATTCAATTGAATTAAAACATAATATCTTATCTTTTTCTCAATATTTTGATAATAATTTATTCAATTTAATTGAAAAAGAACAAAAAATTCAAAATTTTCATGTTGATATTATTATTAATATGATACAGCAATTATTAATGGCAACAATATCATATCATACAAAAACAGGACTAATTAATACAAATATAAATAATAAAAATATATTTTATAGTTTTGATGAAATTATAGAAAATAATACATACATTTGTTATAAACTATATGATAAATTATATTATATAAATTATAATGGTTATATATGGTATTTAACAGATTTTTCAGAAAGTATAGTATTACCTAAAGATTTGAATATTTTAGTAAATAAACAATATGACTCGTATCATATGTATTGTGAATTTAAAGTAGTAATTGAAATAATTAGAAATAAATTTTATAAAAAAGATAGTCGTTTAGATAATTATATTGATAGTATTTCAAGTATTATTAATGATTTCAAATATAATTATATACAAACATTATTTCCAAATCCTAAAATTCAAGAATTTGATAAAACATTGTTTCATTTATTATTTAATAAAATGAATATATTAAAAACACTTCCAACTAATTCAATAAATAAGATATATAATAATATAGAATATGAAATAACATCATTTAAAGAGCATAAATATATTGGTAAAATAGATATTTAAAAATATATAAATTTAAATAGATTAATATAATATAAAATGAATAAAAATATAATATTATTAATAATTTGTTATTTTAATAATGTTAATAGTTTTGTGAATACAATTTATCTTAAAAAATTAAATATGAAACCATTATGTCTTTTTGAGAATGCAACTCCCTATATTGATAAATTTTTAAAAAAACAAGAAATTGAAAATATAAGATATACTGAATTTATTAAAGAAGTTGAAAATGGTCATATAAAAAAAACTCTTTTTATGGATGATGGAAAAAAAATATTACTATTAAATGATAAAGAAAAAATATTAAAAATTGATTTATTACCAAATGATAATAATTTGATGGAAACATTACTAGATAATAATGTAATTGTTGAAGTACAAAACAAAAATGCAATTAAATATGCAAAAGCATTTGAAGTAGTTATTTTATATTTAACTATTTTTTTAGTAATTATTCAAGTATTAAGACTATTTACACGCAATAATCAAGAATTTGAAAATAATATGATGATGAATGAAAATAAAAATCTTAAAATGATAAAAAAAACAAATGTAACATTTGATGATGTTGTTGGAATTGATACTGCAAAATTAGAACTTGAAGAAGTTGTTCAATTTTTGAAGGACGAGGAAAGATTTACTAAATTAGGTGCACAAATTCCAAGAGGAATTATTTTAGAAGGACCCCCAGGATCTGGAAAAACTTTACTTGCAAGAGCTGTTGCTGGAGAATCTGGTGTTCCATTTTTCTCTGTATCTGGTTCAGAATTTATTGAATTATTTGTTGGATCAGGTGCTTCTAGAGTTAGAGAATTATTCAAAAATGCCAAAGAAAACTATCCTTCTATTATTTTTATTGACGAGATTGATGCTATTGGAAGACAAAGAAGTAGTGGTATGGATATGGGAAATGATGAAAGAGAACAAACTCTAAATCAATTACTTGCTGAAATGGATGGTTTTCAAGGTAATACTGGTGTAATTGTTATTGCGGCAACAAACAGAGCAGATATATTAGATAGCGCTTTATTAAGACCTGGTAGATTTGATAGAAGAGTATATATTGATTATCCTGATTATCAAGGAAGATTAGATATTTTAAAATTATATGCTAAAAATAAACCACTTGCAAAAAATGTAAATCTTCAAGAAATTGCTAAAAGTACACCAAATTTTTCTGGTGCCTCTCTTGAAAATTTAATGAATGAGGCCGCTATATTTACAGTAAGAAATAATTCAACAACTATTACTAATTATGATATTATCGCTGCATTAGATAGAATTACCTTAGGTGCTCAAAAGAAAAACAATAATATTTCTTTAAAAAATAAAGAAATTATTGCAGTACACGAAGCAGGTCATGCAATTATAGCAGCATATAAAAATAATTATGATAAAGTATCAAGAATTTCTATTGCACAAAGAGGTAACGCTGGTGGATTAACAATTTTTACTCCTGATGAAGAAATAGTGACATCAGGTTTAGTAACAAGAGATTATTTAGATTCATTAATCCAAGTTGCTTTAGGTGGAATAGTTGCAGAAGAAATTATATTCGGGGATGATGAAATTACAACAGGCGCTAGTAATGATTTAGAAAGAGTTACATCAATTACGAGAAGTATGATTGTTGATTATGGTATGTCAAAAAAAATAGGTACATTTGCAATAAATGATAATGAAATATCATCATCATTACAAAATAAAATTGATAAAGAAATATTGAAAATTGTTGATAATAGTTATAAACATGTAAAAAATATTCTTGAAAATAATATTGATAATATTAGAAATGTTGCTAAATTATTAATTGAAAAAGAAACTATTTCAAGTGAAGAATTTTATAATGTTATTGTATTTATTTAAATTTTTTAGTTTTTACTGATTTATTAACCTTTCTTTTCTTACCGCCGTTTCTCACAGCAGCGTATTTTTCAGCAGCGTGTTTTTTAGCGGCGGCGTGAGCAACTTCTTGTGCCGTTGGACCACGGACGTTCACTGCTTTAGCATCGGGATTTTGAACGAAACCATTAAATGCCATAGTTGCCCGCGCATCTAGTACACACCTATCTGCAACATAGTCGCACTTCTGATCAGGAAAGTAACGATTGTTCTTGTTCGCATCATCATATACTTTACAAAAAGGTACTGTTTTGTCTTTTGAGTTAATTCCCGTGCATATATTATTATCTTCTATATAGCCCGGTCCATTGGGATTTCGTAATGCAGGTATTCCTTGTTTTATATGTTCCTTATAACTAAATTTTTTCTCTTGTTTTTGGGGATCTGGTAATGTGGTGGGTTGAATAATACTATCGCGATTGAATTTTCGTATATTTTTTATTAGTTTCTCTTCATTAGAGGGGGTTTGGCTAATATCAGATACAGGAGCAACGCTTTTAGGCATATGTGTTAAATTAATCTTTATCAATTTATCGTGCATACTTTTGAGATTGATGCCCTCGGTCTCTTGACGACTTTTATATGTCCTAATTAAATTCACATGATGCCAATTAAGATTGATTAATGCCTCAGTATTAGGGTCAATTAGACTATCCCATGTATATATTCTTTTTGGATTATCTGTAATTCCTCTTAATAATATATGTGCTTTTACATGGTCTGAAAAGCGCTCAAATTTCGTTAAGTTAGTTTCGTAGTAACCTCCTCTTTTTTTTGTTTTTCTTGATAATTTTCTTTTTTTTGGTAATTTTTTAGTTTTCATCTTTTTATATTTTACCACATTCATCATTTTACATTTATATTTTACATATTCTTTATTACTTCCTTTTTTTTTGTAAATGTTTCTCTTTTTTCCTAAAATAACTTTTTGTTTTACCAATTTATATTCAGTCATTTCTATTTAATTATTATATTATTAATTATAAATTGTATTAAAAAATATAAAAAATATAAAAAAATGATATCGTATTTCTAATATTAAATTACCATGAAATATTGGGGAAAAAAAATCCTATATTTTTACAAAAAGGACGAAAGTATAATATAATTAGAAGACAATCTGTCAAGATTTTAAACAATTTATATGTTTAGTTGAATCGCTGTTATATTGTATTTCCTAAGTAGTTAAATATTAGGTGAATTTTTTCAGGGATACAATTTATTATTCTTTAAATTGTTGAAATTTTTTTTATGTATTTTATTTTTTATATCATCTACATTAACATTAGTATAAGTTGAAAATTTTCTTTTATTATTTATTATGACATCTTTTTTTTCTTGCAAATAAAAATTTAACACACTATTTGTTATATATGTAATTGTTGCAATATAAAATATCAAACATATTAATATTGGTAATATAATTGCAATATAATTAACAGTTTTAAATTTACAAATAGATTCATTTAACTCATAATAATCTAAATATTTATAGTACATATTATTAAATTTTATTGAACCAATTTTATTTACAACACCTCCTAAAAAATTTTTTGATTCATTTACAAAAAACTCTGCAATATTTAAATCCATACCTCGTATTTTATTATTTTTTTATAAATAATAATAAAATTTTATCAATTTTTTAATTTTATGTATAAAATAAAATAATATGAATATATAAGAATTTAATTATATATAATATTAACATCATTATGATAATAGACGATTATGTTTTTTATACAAAAGAATATAAAAAAAAATATGGAGATAAAACAATTGTTTTAATGCAAGTCGGATCATTTTT
>TARA_B110000259_G_scaffold182761_1_pt1 | contig 12554 bp, 15 predicted proteins | sample TARA_B110000259 | Tara Oceans TARA_B110000259 (sample SAMEA4397649) | marine metagenome | biome: Polar Biome; feature: [SRF] surface water layer (ENVO:00010504); material: water (ENVO:00002006), including particulate matter (ENVO:01000060) such as... | depth 5 m | reverse complement strand
AGGTTTAAAGCCCTTTGGGATTACCCCCGTCTTCTTGGATTAGCCACCGAGGTTCCTGACTGAGAAGTGAGTTCGAGAGTTTGTTGCCTCGTGCAAGGTGAGCGGGAGGGCTCGCAGCTGCATCGACTTGCGGGCAGGTGCCAGATCCCAATCGATCGTCGCCGTACTCATAATCTGCAATTCCGCATCCTACGTGCCGTGGACCGTCCCATCCCCGTCTTCGAGATCACTTCATCGAGGATCCTAGCCTTATCCCGCTTCGAGGCTAGCGCTTAAACGGCCCGGAGCATGTTTATGACTTGTCACCGCGTGGCCATAAGAATCTTGCCTCCCAAAATCAGGCAAGCCTGCCCCGACAAGAGTGGCCAGGCGCGAAACGAAACTTAGGCATCAATCCACCCATGGCGCCAAAAAACGTGTTGGATGTTGACAAGTTCAATCCCTGGGAATTAGAATCAGATAGCGGAATGAGGTTCACATACGTGGACGTAACCGCCAGAGATACATTTCTCGACGAGTCAAAGGAGACACTGGATGAGGCAAAATAATATCGCCACCAAGGTTTTTGCAGTCGCGGTTGGAGTAGCGATGGTGGGGGCACTGGCGGCTTGCGGAACTAGCACGCAGACCGATGAAACTAGCACGCAGACCGATGAAACTAGCACGCAGAACGACGGTACTGGCGTTGAGGTCGGCACTTGGCCGGATGGCGCATTTGAGTTCGTCATCCCGACGGCAGCAGGAGGCGGACTCGACACCACGTTCCGCCAGCTGCAGCCGTTTTTGGAAGCAGAACTGGGTCAGCCCATTGCTGTCGAATACCGTGCTGGTGGGCAGTTCGCGATCGGCACCACGTATGTTGCCAAAAACGGAGCGGACTGTCAACCGTTTATGTTCCACGCAATCCCTGACGTGATCTTCTCTTACTTGACTAAGGATGTTGAGTACACGTATTACGACTTCTACCCGATCGCGGGGATGACGACTGAGCCTTCTACCCTGTGGGTCGCCGACGGCGCACCGTGGGCCACGATTCAGGAGTTCGTCGACGACGCGGCTGCCCGGCCCGGTGAGATTCGCATCAGCGTCTCGAACCTGACCAGCGCCGATCACCTCGCAGCGCTCCGTCTGGAAGAACAGACCGGAGTCGACTTCAACATCGTGTCCTACGACGGTGGTGGGCCTGCCCGCAACGCGGTGGTCTCTGGTGAAGTCGAGGCGGCCATGGGAGGCGTGTTTGCTAGCCAGAAAATTGCTAGTTCTGCTCGAGCATTGACCGTCTTCCAGGACGTCAACATCTGGGGCGACCTGACCGACAATGCGCCCGCGGTAAACGATGCACTGGGCACCGACATACCCAACATCGGTGGTCGCTACGGAATCTTCGTCACACGCGAGTGCAAGGATGTTTACCCGGAGCGGTTCGATATCCTGTCCAACGCTGTGGCTGCAGCCATGAAGAGCGAGGGGTACCTTGCCGCGTTGGGTAAAATCAACGAGCAGGACAAGGTTGCCTACGCGGACCCCGATGAGTTCCACGCGTTCATCGAAGGTGAGATCAAAGCCATCGAGGCGCAGATCGAGCAGAGCCCCGAGCTGTTCGGAGTCAGCGGCTAACCCCCATCTTCGAATAGTCCGTGCCCGAGGTAGGGCCGTCACCACATCAATAGGAGAGCAATGAATTGGAAGAACCGCTCGGAGCGGCCCTACCTCGCACGGCTGGCAATCGTGCTGATACTTCCGGTGGCGTTGATGGTCTACGCCACTGCGTTTTACTCGACTGTGGACCATCTGGGCGTGACGTCCAGGGTGTACCCGCAGGCACTGATCCTCGTGCTTGTGCTAGTGCTGGCGAGCCTGGTCTGGACCGATGTCCGCGAGTGGGCTCGAGTCGACAAGCACCCGAGGCTGCGTGAGACATGGAACCGCTGGCAACGATCAGCGACGACTGCTGCGTGGACGGCGGTGTTCATTTGGGGCATCGAACGGGTGGGCTTCTACGGGGCTGTCACGCTGTACATGCTCGTCCTAATGCCACTGTTAGGCGTCCGTCGCCCAGCCGTGATCGTTGCATACACCGCAGGAACAACGCTTGGGCTGTACCTGCTCTTCGACCTGACCTTGAGGGTGCGCCTGCCCGAGGGTCTGCTGATCGGTTAGGAGCGCTCCATGGAAGACATTCTGGCTGGTGCCGAGCTGCTGTTCCAGACTGGCCCGCTACTGTGGCTCGTCGTCGGAATCTTGATCGGTTTCGTCGCAGGTGCCATCCCCGGCGTGGGGTCGGCCAACGCGGCAGCCCTGCTGCTGCCGTTCGCAATCGGCCTTCCGGTCGAGAGCTCGTTGATTCTGATTGGTGGCCTCTACGCGGGCTGTCTGTTTGCCGCGGCCATCCCGGCAATCCTCATCAACGCCCCTGGAGAGCCGGGTTCGGCGGCCACCGCGCTTGACGGTTACCCCATGGCTCTCCAGGGCAAGGCAGAGAGAGCCATCGGTATCGCGCGCATGGCTTCGGCAGCAGGTGGAATCATCGCCGGAGTCGTCGTGTTGTTCGTCATTGGCCCCCTTAGCGACGTGGCGCTGCACTTCGGCGCCGTCGAGATTTTCGTAGTGGCGCTCTTCGGGCTGCTGGTCATTACAGTCGTCATTGGCGACAGCGTGCGGAAAGGCGTGGTGGCTGCGGCTCTCGGGCTGCTGATTGCCGCCATGTCCGCTAACCCACTCACCGGCCAGCCGCGATTCACGATGGGTTTCATCGAGTTGTACGGTGACGTCCCGTTCGTGCCCGCCGTGATAGGAATCTTCGGGGTCGCCCAGATGCTCAACATCGCCGCTCAGAACTCAGTGGCCCACCGAGCCGCCACCACCACCGACGGCGACACCGGCGTTACGATCATCGCGCGCTTCCTGCTAGCGATGCGTGAAGCCGGCGGTGGAATTTTAGAGACACTGCGCTACCCCGTCACGATTGTGCGTTCTGCGATGCTCGGACTACTCATCGGCATAATTCCGGGAATGGGTACGTCGACCGCGAACTTCGTGAGCTACGGCGTAGCCAAGCAGTACGCCCGCAAACCAGAGACCTTCGGCAAGGGCGCCCCTGAGGGCATCATCGCGTCGGAGGCCAGCGACAACGCAGTGGCGAGCGGGACACTCATCCCCACGCTTGCGCTCGGAATCCCCGGTAGCGCCACGGCGGCCATCGTGCTTGCGGCGCTCTACCTGCAGGGACTTCAGCCCGGTCCACGGCTCATGGCCACCGAGGCCCCGCTGGTGTACGCGCTCGTCCTGGCGGCCATTCTCGCGAGCATCTTGATCGTGCCGATCGGCATGGTGCTGGCGGCGCCGCTGGCATTGGTGACCAGGGTGAAGCCCCAGTTCTTGGTCCCGGCGGTACTCCTCTGCTGCATTGTCGGAACCTACAGCGTCCGTGGCTCCATTTTCGATGTAGGGCTGTTGTTGGTGTTCGGCATCTTGAGCTTCGTGATGCAGCGGTTGGGCTATCCGATTGTGCCGCTCGTGCTGGGTTTGGTGCTCGGCCCCATCGCCGAGGAGAACCTGCTTCGCGCGATGCAGTTGGGCAACAATAAGCTCTCCTACTTCTTTGAGTCGGGGATCGCGCAGGCGCTTTGGGTTGGCCTCGCGCTCACGATGGCCTACAGCGTGTATCGGGCGATTCGCAAGGGCCGGAAGTCGTCCGCTGCTGCGTTGACCTCGCAGGCCCAGACCTCCACTTTTAAGGATTCGGAGAACTCATGAGAATTGCACGCATCGATAGCGGCGGAACCTCGTCTTATGCGGTCCTTCACGATGAACACGTCGAGATACTGGATCGAGAGCCTTGGGCTGGCGGCACCCTCACGGGGGAGCGGCTCGCCCTGGAGTCGGTCCGGCTGCTCGCGCCGGTGAGTCCTTCGACAATCTTCTGCGTCGGACGCAACTACGCGGATCACATCCGCGAGATGGGGTACGAGGCGCCCACCCGCCCCTCCCTTTTCATAAAGCCACTCGGCGCACTCCTCGACCCTTACCAGGACGTCGTGCTGCCGCCCGTCTCTCTCAGCGACGATGTCGAGCACGAGGCCGAGCTCGTCGTCGTGATGGGCCGCTCAGTTCGCAACGTGGAGCCGTCCGAAGCGCTCGACGCAGTCTTCGGATACACGGTGGCGAACGACGTGAGTGCCCGCGATCTCCAACGAGTGGACACCGACGTTGTCCGCGCCAAGGGCTTCGACACGTTCTGTCCTGTTGCCCCGTGGATCCAAACAGAGGTCGACATCAGCGCTGGCCTCACCGTCGTGTGCCGGGTGAATGCCGAAGTCCGGCAGGACGGCAACACCTCCGACCTCATCTTTGATGTGCCCTACCTTGTCTCGTATCTCTCCCGGTTCACGACGCTACGCGCAGGCGACATCATCCTTACCGGGTCACCAGGGGGTTCCGGTCCACTGCGCCCCGGCGACGATGTCGAGATAGAGATTGGCGGCGTAGGTACGCTCCGTCACGGAGTGACACGTCAATGAGTGCGGCCCTGACAACTCATTTGCCAGGTGTCCATGAATACTACGTTCCTGGGGAAGTACGGGAACCGAGAACTGAAGGAAGGTTACTAGGTGCGTTCATGGAAGCTCTACGTCTTCGTCGCGGGCGCGGTCGGAATTGCGGCAGACTTGCCAGCGCTACTCACGGGCGCGCTTGCCGTGGAGATGACCGAGGACCTCGCCTTCGGGACTGCGGGACTCGGCGGCGCGATCGCGATGACGCGCGGGGTAGCGATGGTCGCGTCGTTGCCGGTGGGGATGCTGACCGACCGGATAGGAGCGGTGTCGGCACTGCGACTGTCAGCGGTCCTAGCGCTGATCTCGGCTCTCACGATCGCCTTGTTCGCCCAAGGCTGGCCGCTCCTTGCCGCCAGCCTCGCCCTCGCGGGACTATCCATCGCTATCGGTCAGCCAGCAGCCAACAGGCTCTTGTACCGGATGGTTCCAGCTCGACGGCAGGGAGTCGCGTTCGGATTGAAGCAGGCCGCTCCACCCGCCGCTGCGCTCCTGGCGGGCACGTCGGTTTCTGTTCTCGCTCTCACGCTGGGCTGGCGATCGGCCTTTCTGTGTGCAGCTGTCTTGGCAGGAGTCATGCTTCTCGGGATTGGCAAGCGACCGGCGAAGGTGCAGCAAGCACCGCCAGCGACCAATCCCATGCAGCCCGGCGATGCTGCGCGGCGGCTACGGCTTCCGTCCCGCCAGTCCATGTGGTTGGCGATGGGATTTGCTCTCGGCACCGCGGCGGCGGTCGTCATACCAGCCTTCTACACGGCGACGGCGGTGTCGGCCGGGACATCCTTGTCGGACGCGGGAATGGTGCTGGCTCTAGCAAGTGCAGTGACAGTGGCGGCGCGGGTGTCTCTCGGCTTACTCGCGGACCGGCTGGAGAGAGGGCACGTGTTGTTGTGCTCGGGAATGCTGGCGCTCGGTACGTGCGGTCTGTTCCTGTTGGGCACCGGCGACCCAGTGCTCTTGGCGGGTGGCGCGGTGATTGGCATGGCAGCGCTGTGGGGCTTCAACGGCGTCTTCTGGTACTTCGTTGTGGGGCTAGCCGGTCATCGGCCGGGTACGATCACGGGACAGATGAGTACCGCAGGCCACGTGGGTGGCAGCTTTGGACCGCTCGGTTTCGGCCTGCTCGTCAGCGAGGTGGGGTTCGACCTATCCTGGCTACTATGGACGGTGTTCGGGCTTGCCGGCGCACTGTCATTCTGGGTTGCATCGAGGGCCCGTTCGCGCCAGGCAGGCCAGCCATGATGCCCTCTCGCCTCGAGGGTGGCCGTTGATGGCTAGCACGCTGGCAGAGAAGCTGTGGGAGAGTCACGTCGTTGGCAGCAATGACGATGGGACCGACGTCATCTACGTTGACCTCCACCTCGTGCATGAGGTATCGAGCCCGCAGGCGTTCGAAGGGCTTCGAGATGCTGGTCGCAGGGTGAGGCGACCTGACGCGACGCTTGCGACCATGGATCACAACGTACCCACGTCGAACCGTTCATTGCCGATGACCGACGAACTCGCGGCAAGGCAGATGGCAACTTTGCGCGATAATTGCGTCGAGTTCGATATTCCACTTCTCGACCTATTCTCACCGCGACAAGGAATCGTCCACATGATCGGCCCGGAGCTGGGACTTACCCGTCCCGGCATCAGCGTGGCCTGCGGGGACAGCCACACGCCGACGCACGGAGCGTTCGGCGCTCTGGCCCTTGGTGTGGGCACGAGCGTTGTGGAACAGGTGCTCGCGTCTCAGTGCCTGACCATGAAGCGCCCCGGGACCATGTCGGTGGATTTGGTGAATCAGCTGCAGCCTGGCGTCACGGCCAAAGACGTCGTCCTCCACATGATCGCGCGACTCGGGGTCGGTGGCGGAGCCGGCCACATCATCGAATTTCGGGGACCGGCGGTGGACGCCATGTCCATGGAGGCGCGCATGACGTTGTGCAACATGGTGAGCGAGTGCGGAGCCAGGTCGGCACTGATTGCCCCGGACGAGACAACTTTTGCCTATCTCCGGGAGCGAAGGCACGCACCACAAGGAGCGGCCTGGGACGCCGCGGTCGAGGACTGGTCACAGTTGCGGACCGACGCCGATGCGGTGTTCGACACATCCATCGTTATTGATGTCTCGACCGTCGAGCCGACAGTCACCTGGGGTACGACCCCTTCCATGTCCTGCGCCGTTACCGGTCGGGTCCCACGCCCAGAGGAAACCGATGACCCGGAGCTCACAGCGGACTCGCTCTCTTACATGGGTCTGGCCGGTGGCGAGGCCATTACTGACCTAAAAATCGACCGCGTCTTTATCGGCTCCTGCACCAACGCCCGCATCGAGGACTTGCGAGAGGCCGCCGCAATGATAGCCGGTCGGCGGGTGGCGGACAGCGTCCGGGCGATGGTCGTGGCAGGTTCGCAGTCGGTCAAGCGTCAGGCGGAGGACGAGGGCCTGGACACCGTCTTTACCGATGCGGGCTTCGAATGGCGCGAACCCGGTTGCTCGATGTGCTTGGGCATGAACCAGGACATCCTCGGTCCGGGGGAGCGCTGCGCCTCGACTTCCAACCGCAACTACAAGGGACGCCAGGGTGCCGGCGGTCGCACGCACCTCGTATCACCCGCAATGGCAGCAGCAGCTGCCGTCCACGGTCGGTTCGTCGACATCCGGGACGCGAAACGGGATGAGCTGTCTGAGACGCACCGGGGTCGGTCGTGAGCGCGCCAATCTTGCGGTTGGCGGGAACGGTCGCTCCTTTGCTGATTGACAGCATTGACACTGACCAAATCATGCCTAAGCAGTTCCTCAAGCGCATCGAGCGTTCTGGCTTCGGTCCCTACGTGTTCCACGAGTGGCGCCACGGCGGCGACTTTGTGCTCGACACTGTCGAACACCGGGATGCCACGATCCTTCTCGCTGGGTCGGATTTCGGGTGCGGTTCATCGCGCGAGCAGGCAGTATGGGGCCTGCTGGACGCTGGCATTCTCGCGGTCTTGGCAACGAGTTTCGCGCCGATCTTTGTCCAGAACAGCCTGCGTTCCAGGCTGCTGCTGATTCCTATCGCGAAGGCCCCGCTTGAGCGACTCGCAGCAGCAGCCCGCGAGCAGCCCGCTACCCACCTCGAAATCGATCTGGCGGCGGGCCTTATCAGCTACCAGGACCAGCGAATAACCTTCCCGCTGTCCCGAGAGGAGACTGAAGTATTCATCAACGGCACTGACTACATCGAGCGCACTCTGACCTATGAATCGAACATCCGCGCACACGAGTCACAGCGGGAGACATGGATGCCCACGACAGGATCCTTAAGAACACCGGAGGCGACGTGAACAACCGCGACCAAGGGTCGGCAGAGGTACTCACTGTCGGCGAGACCATGGGTTGCCTGTTGCTGCCGATCGAGTCGTCGGAAAGCGAGCTGACGTTCATTGGGGCCGAGTCGAATGTCGCGATAGGCCTCGCTGCGCTTGGCCACAACGTGCGCTGGGGAGGCCGACTCGGTGCTGACCGAGTCGGTGATTACATTGTTGAGTCCTTAGAGAAGCGAGGCGTCCGCGTGGACGCTCAGCGCGATGAAGATCACTCGACCGGACTAGCCGTGAAGGAACTCTCTGAGGCCGACACTACGGTGAGGTACTACCGTCGTCACAGCGCCGCCGCGGCCATGGATGAGTTCACGATCCCTCGACTCGCAGGTGAGCGATGGCTTCACGTGACTGGGATTACACCGGCGCTGTCCGATGACTGCAGGCGAGCGTTAGACGTCCTGGTGGAAGATGCACGTGCACGCGACGTCCAGATCAGCGTGGATATCAACCTAAGGTCCGTGCTCTGGCCAGATCTTTCTGTGGCGGCCTCGGTGATGCAAGACCTCGTGCGCCACGCTTCTGTCGCACTAATCGGGCACGATGAGGCAGCCGCCCTCGGGTTTGGCGACAATGTGGAGGCCGTCCAGACCCGCCTGCCCCTGCGCTCCGGTGCCACTCTCGTTTTCAAGCGGGGAGCCGCTGGTTCCCAGGCGTGGGTAGATGGTCAGGTCTATCATGCCGATGCGGCCCCCGCGCGGCTGCTCGACGTCACAGGAGCGGGCGATGCGCACGCGGCCGGGTTCATCAGCGGGAAGCTCCGCGGCCTGCCGACAGACGCGTGCCTTCGATTGGGAAGCCAGATGGCCGCCCGCGTGGTGGGTATCACTCGCGACTTTGTCGACCCCATCGGCGAGGCCGAGGTGGCTCGCATGGTCGAATCAGTATGAAGGAAGGTGGAAGTAAGATGAGTTTGACACAGGAGCTTGGTCCGATCCGTACGGTGGCGATCTTGCGAGGAATGGCGCCAGGCAAAGCGGTGGATCTCGCTCAGCGCAGCTGGGAGGCAGGTATCGACCTAGTAGAGGTGCCTGTACAGGACCATCGGTCTTGGCTAGCGCTCGAGGCAGTCATGGCCGCGGCCGACGGACGCCCGGTGGGAGCTGGCACCGTAACCACGCTGCAGCGCGCGGAACGTGCGATTGGACTGGGCGTCGCCGTGTGCATCAGCCCCGGTCTGCACCCGGCAGTTGTCGAGTTAGCACGCGCCCTCGGAGCTCCGGTCCTCCCCGGTGTTCTTACACCCACCGAGGCCCAGGCGGCCTCCGATTTGGGCGTCACGACGTGCAAGCTATTCCCCGCCGGGCTCCTAGGCGCTGGTTACCTGAACGCTCTCAGGCCAGTGTTCCCGGGTCTTGCTTTCGTTCCGACTGGAGCCGTTGACGCGGGCAACACGGCCGCACTGGTAGATGCCGGTGCTAGCGCTATCGCCTTCGGTGGAGCCCTTGAGAGGGTGCTCGACGAGCCGTCGGCCATCCGCGAAGCCGCACGCATTAAGCGGCCGTGGATCATCGCACCTCTTCCTCAACTTTCCGAAACTCTTCAGTAAGGAGCAATACTATGCACAGTGTCCACTACTTAGGTGATCGACTGCTCGTGGTCGCACAGGGAGACTCGCTGCCGCCTCGGCCCGGTGAGGTGCGTATCGACGTCGCGTACACCGGCATCTGCGGGACTGATCTCACCGTTTTCAACGGCAAGATGGACGCCCGGGTGACGATGCCCGCCGTCCTCGGGCACGAGATGTCCGGCCGAGTGGCCGAGCTTGGTGAAGGAGTAACCGGCTGGGCGGCTGGGGATGCCGTCACGGTGCTGCCGTTGGACTGGTGCGGGCAGTGTCCGGCATGCATCGCCGGGCACCACCATCTATGCCACCGGTTGAAGTTTCTCGGCATCGACGCCGACGGGTCGATGCAGAATTCGTGGACAGTCCCGGCGACGGCGCTCGTTGCCTTGCCGCCAGACTTGGACCTGCGTCACGGTGCCATGGTCGAACCTCTCGCGGTCGCGGTTCACGACGTCGCCAGGGCGCAGGTGAGCGCGGGCGACCGTGTTCTGGTCGTTGGGGGAGGACCGGTCGGTCTACTTATCGCCATGGTGTCGCGGGTACAGGGCGCTGAAGTGCGCATCAGCGAACCCGACCCGACGAGGCGGTCGATAGCGCGTGAGTTGGGCTTCGAGACTATCGACCCGGCGCAGGAGGATCTCGGCGAGTTGGTCGCCAGTTGGACGGAGCAGGCCGGGGTGGACATCGCGTTCGAGGTGTCTGGTAGCAGTCCTGGTCTGAGTGCAGCCGTGGCAGCGCTTAAGGTGAGGGGGCGACTAGCGCTTGTTGGGGTGCACACCACCCCGGTTACGGTCGATCTCTTCCGGTTCTTCTGGCGGGAGCTTGAGCTCCTGGGCGCGCGGCTCTACCAGCGCGGTGACTTCGATGCTGCAGTGGCACTGATCACCAGTGGGCAGGTCACCGTCGCGCCACTGCTGTCGAAGGTAGTCGGGCTTGACGAGGCCCCGGACGCGTTTCGCTCGCTGGAGTCTGGTGGCGTGATGAAGGTGCTGGTGGACTGCGGGACACGACAGATCGTTCCCGAGCACGACGACAACGGCTGACTAGGGACGAGACACCATGACGAATCACTCATACTTTGACCTCGGTGGACGTACCGCTCTAGTGACAGGCGCGCGCCGTGGCATCGGCCTGGCCATGGCCACGGCCCTGGCTGAGGCTGGAGCTGACATCATCGCCGTCAGCGCCTCAATGGAACCTTCGGGCAGCGAGGTCGAGCGGCGAGTCCAAGATCTGGGCCGCCGGGTCGATGTCCACACTGTCGACTTGTCGGATCGGGTGGCGACTGACCGCCTGATCGAAGGCCTGCGTGCGGACGGGCGTCAGGTTGACGTGCTCGTAAACAACGCTGGCACCATCCGCCGGGCCGCAGCCCTCGAGCACGGCGACGAGTTTTGGGATGAGGTCATGGAGTTGAACGCCACTTCGGCTTACCGCCTCGCGCGAGCACTGGGCAGAGACATGATCGAGCGTGGATACGGCAAGATCATCTTCACAGCCTCCTTGCTGAGCTTCCAAGGTGGTCTCAACGTCGCCAGTTACACTGCTTCCAAGCATGCTGTCGCCGGAATTACGAAAGCTCTGGCGAACGAATGGGCTGGCTGCGGTGTCAACGTGAACGCTATCGCGCCAGGCTACATCGCAACGGATAACACCCAAGCGCTGCAGGATGATACTGATCGGAGCCGGTCGATCCTTGAACGCATCCCGGCCGGTCGCTGGGGGCACCCCGACGACCTGGGTGGTGCGACGGTGTTCCTCGCCTCCAGTGCGTCCGACTACGTGGACGGCATCTTGCTGCCGGTCGACGGTGGGTGGCTGGGACGCTGAGCAGCTTCCGCACGGCACGTTTCCCGCTGAAGAGGACACCACAAGCGATGGGAGGACAGCGAAAGTAGCCCACTGGCTCTCGCGGACACGCACGGCCTGCTCAGCACCACCTGTCTGGGACAGGAGAGTCTTTACAGGAACGCCTCTGCGTCGCGCTGTGCCCGCTGCATGGCCGCGATAATCTCGCCCTGGACGGTGTGGTCGAGCCTCACGAGGGGCACTGAACAGCTGATGGCGTCAGAAACCACACCGCCTCGACGGATCGGGACCGCGATGCATCGGATGCCGGGCGTGTTCTCCTCGTCGTCGATGGCGTATCCGCGGGCCTTGATCGCCTCGAGATCCCGCAGTAGTTCCTCACGGTCAATGATGGTGTGCTTGGTCAGTTGGGGCAAGACTGCCGGGAGGGTAGCCAGCGGATCATCCTGCCATGCGAGAACGCACTTCCCGAGCGCAGTGGCATGTGCGGGCAAGCGACGGCCGACCGCGGAGAACAGTCGTAGCTGGTGCCGTGACTCGCGTTTGGCCAGGTAGACAATGTCGGCGCCGTCGAGTCGGCCCAAGTGTATGGTCTCGCCAATCTCATCAGCTAGTCCGTCAAGTGTGGCCGATGTCCTGCTCACTACGTCGTCGGAGTCCACGTACGAGGATCCCACGAGCAGTGCGCGCACGCCTAGCTGGAATCTGAGGCCGTCCGAGTCAGTCTGTAGCCAGCCCCTTCGCGCCATGGTGTTTAGGATCGCGTGTAGTGAGGACTTGGGGATGCCCAGCGCCTGGGACAAGTTCCCGAGGGTCTGCGGCTGACCGGCCGCCGCCAGATGCTCGAGCACTTGCAGCGTCCGGTCTGACGATTTTACAGCCGTGGGTGGCGCCGGAGGGGTCATTGAATTCGCCTTCTGGGCACTCGCCCTCGTGCTTGAGCCTTAATCATACTGGTACTCTGGTTGTAGCTTCCGCTTATCGACCTGCCCGGCAGTGCCGTGGACCGGCCCATCCCCGTCGTCGACATCACCTCATCGAGGATTCTAGCCTTGTCCCGCTTCGACACTCGCGCGTGAAAGGTCCGGAGCTTGTTCGTGACTTGTCGCCTCTCGACCATCGGAATCTTGCCTTCCACCATCAGTCAAGCCTGCCCCCACACGATGGGCTACGCGCTCAAAGATGCTGAGGCACCAACCCATCCCTCGCGCTTAAAGAAACTGAGGCACGTGGGCCACTAGCTTTCGTGGCAAAAACCCCTTAGAATTGCGACTTGGCGT
>TARA_B110000259_G_scaffold70430_1_pt1 | contig 12572 bp, 10 predicted proteins | sample TARA_B110000259 | Tara Oceans TARA_B110000259 (sample SAMEA4397649) | marine metagenome | biome: Polar Biome; feature: [SRF] surface water layer (ENVO:00010504); material: water (ENVO:00002006), including particulate matter (ENVO:01000060) such as... | depth 5 m | reverse complement strand
GGAATTAAATACAAAAGACATGAAGAGTCATTTCAATTTATTTTAGAAAGTCTAAGAGGTATTGGTTACAACATTTCTTACAAGGTATACAACACCTATGATTATGGCGTGGCTCAAACAAGAAAGAGGTTAGTAATTGTAGGATATGCATCGGGATATGAAACTTTTTTTGAGCTTCCTGACTATAATGGAGAAAAAATTAATCTATCTGATGCAATTGGATATCTTAAAGACAATGCAGTTCCGGCAATTGGAAGAACTACTCCAAACCCAGACTTAAAAGAGCTCAATCATGAATTCATGGTTACTCCTGAAAAAAAGAACTCTTTTCATTATATGTCTAGAAACAGGGTGAGAGGTTGGGATGAACCCTCATTTACCATTCCGGCAACAGGAAGGCACGTTCCTCAGCACCCTCAAGCACCAAAAATGGAGCCTGTGTTCGATGACAAAGGAAAAAGAATCATAAACGTTATGGAGTTTAAAAAAGGTAATAAAAAGCTATATAGACGCCTTACAATCAGAGAATGTGCGGCGATTCAGGGTTTTGGGCCTAATTTTGAATTTAAATATAACAGTCTCGATCATGGTTATAAAATGATAGGTAATGCAGTGCCTGTAAAATTTGCAACTTTAATTGCACGCCAGATTAAAAAAGATATGACAAGGCTTGATAATGTGGACGTGACATTTAAAAACATTGGAACAATTAAAGAGTTTTCTTAGTACCAATTATTTATGTAAAAAATGTTTTAGAAGCAGGGATTCTATCAAGGTTTATGCAGACTCAACTTGTTTGTAAATAAATAAACATTGTTTATGATAGATAGATGAAATCAAAACTATTTAATTTAGATGATTTAGATAAGTATATACAGTCAAAAACATCTAATTTTAGGCAAAAAGTTAGAAACAAGGCTTTTAAAAAAGCTGAAAATAATTTAATTAGGCATGGAAAACTCCAGACAGACTTAACACCAGAGGATTGGGAAAGTCTGGTTTATGAAGAGGAATCTGAAATCTGGAATAAATATAAAAAAGGCTCGATTACTACTATAATCGCATTAGCCTTTTGGCTTCCATAATCATGATTAAGTTTCTTACAAAAGCAGCAATCACTTCATTTATCTTTGCTAATAGTATTATCGTTATGAGAATGACAATTTTTTTAATTACTTTTTTTTGTTTGAATATATTCTATACAAAATGGGAAACGCTTTTATTAGCTACCGATCCCTCAAAATTAATTTACTTACTAACTGCTGTCACCGTCATTCTTCTGATGCTACTAATCTGGGTTATTGCCTCTTTCCAATTATTCGTGTCACCCAAAGGATCTAAGAAAACTATAGAAATTAAAAAATCAATTAAAGAAAGATCAAATGATTATGAAAAAATTAAGGATGTTCAGGCCTACCCCGTTTTAAAATCTCATACCCAAAAAAAACTAGAGGATTAGATGCTTTTATTTAGAACCATTGCCGTTATTTTTTTTTTGTACCCAACTACTCTTTCGGCTAATAAATACATTCCAAATGACTCTTTAATTAATTCCTTGATAAGTCAGAAATCTTGCAGCTTAAATTATAATAATATTAAGCAATCTGATGAAGATATTATAGACATTCTCAAAACATCAGACATAAATAGTAGTGACTGGCAAATTGAATTTTCCTCAATTAAACCTCGCTTAGATCAAGGCAATCTAAGTTGCTACTTAAAAATAAATATAACTGCTATCTATGCACAGAGGCTCTATGAAAAGGGGGATCTTGTAAATGCTGAGAATCTTTTCTCTAAAACCCTTACTTATACAGCTGGCGATAAAGAATTTAAAAAAAGTATTAGAAGTAAATTAAAAAGCATTCAATCAGAGACTAATTCTCCAAGCACACCTTTGGATTCTGATATTAATAATAGTAGCCTAGCACTCAATTCAACCAAATTAGACTCAACACCTGCTATTAGATATGGCAAAGCCAATCAAGATGTAAATTATGAAGAAGAAAATATTACATTACAGGGCACTATTAAATCATTGGAAATGCAGCTTAATGCCTCAATAGACTCTGAACTTAACTATTCTTTTGAAATTGAAGACCTAAAAAATGAGTTATTAGCTGCAAACCTAAAAATTACTTATCTTGATAGTGATGTTAATTCTAAAATAAAAAACTTTAATGAATTAAATCTAAAAATGGCACAAATTTTATCAAATTCAAATATCCCCAATGAGACTTCAAATAATAATAAATTAAGCTTTTCATATTTAAATTTATTTTTATTTACTAGCGTTATTGTTTTAATTACCGCTATGTTTACAAATATAAATAGTGTCAGTGCCAAATCTGATTCAGAACAGGAGCCTGAAGAACTAGAATCTGAAGAGTCAGAATCTGAAGAACCAGAGTCTGAAGAGTTAAAGCCTGAAGAAACAGAGCCACCAGGATTGAAAATTACAAAGCCAAATACGAAAAAAGATCTTCATGATAATGAGAAACTACTCAAATGCATTCAATCCATTATTGGTAAAACAAAAATTTCTTTAGCTGATGGGTATTACTTTTACAGTTATTCCCAAGGGGTTAGTGAAAATATTATTCTTGATGGTGATAATGAACTTGAGCCTAGTTACCTCCTAGATAGGATGATCAACACTTTTTTTAATGAATCACCTATATTTATAAAAAGCCAATATCGCTTTATGGAAAGTGATGAAATGATAAATGCAAATCATGATGGCGCCTATGATGCAGCTTTCTTTTATAAGCATGGAGAGATAAAAAAATTACCTATAATTATTAAATCGAATCACTGGAAGCATATTTTTGATAATCAGATAAGCGGCTCTCAGGAAGCTGTTAAAATTAAAAAAACCCCTGAAAAAGATAGCAAAATCACCGGAATAGGGAAACTTCCTAGAACTTAAGTGATGAATTATATTAAATTAGATATATTGATTAAACATGGGATTTATTGAAGTAACAGCTCTTTGTCTAGGAGCTTCATTTCTAGTTAAATACCTTGTTTCAGAAAATGAAGACATTCCGTTTTCTGAATATATTCCCCATGAAGTTGATACAAAGTCTATAAATATCCTCACAAAGTACAAAGAATTTTTTGATTTTTTGATGCCATATCCTTTAACTAAAGAGCAAAGATTGGCAGTGGTTGATAATTCACCAAGATCTCTAGTAGTTGCCTCAGCAGGCTCAGGTAAAACTTCAATTTTAGAAGCTAAATATGGTTTTCTAGTTGAATCGCTTCAAGCTAGACCAGATGAAATTTTAGTTCTTGCTTTTAATAGCCCTGTAAAAGAAGAAATAAAAAAAAGAATATCTAATAATCCTAATATAAGAAGCAGTAACCCAAGAGTAGAAACCTTCCACTCTTATGGAAGAACTATGCTGCTTAATAATAATCAAAGTGTTCGCATTGATCCTGATTCAAAAGATGACATTGGCCAACTTATACCTTCAATATTAATTGAGAAGCTAATTAAAAAAGTTCAAAAGAAAAATCCTGAAATACATCAAAAAATTCAAAATTTTAGAGTTTTATGTCCGTGCCTCTCAATTATGCATCTTGCAGAAAATGAAGAGCAATATTTTGAACTGCTTAAAGAATTCCCTTACAAAAGAGAATTTGGAAGAGTTGGAGAAAAGGATAGAGAGCTCTTAATTCCAGCAATTGATGGAAAGACTTTTGTAAAATCACAAGAGGAATTATTAATAGCCAATCACTTAATAATTAATGGAATTAATTTTAAATATGAAAAAAAATTTCCATCTAATGATTACCCTTATTATCCAGATTTTTATTTTCCGGAAATTGATATGTGGTTTGAGCATTTTGCAATTAGAAAAGATAACACATCCCCATTCAAAGGTTACGTTAAAGAAGCAGAAGCTAAGAAAAAACTACATAAAGAAAATCAATCAAATATTTTATATACTTACAGCCACCAATATCAGGATAATATAATTTTAGATATTATCGATAAACGCTTGGCTAAAGAGGATATTAAAAAAAATCCCTTGTCTCAAAAGAAAATCGATCTCATGATTAAAAAAATCTATAAAGATGACTTTTTTAGTCTACTTAAGCAAGCTCTTCAATTATATAAGTCTAGCCAACTTACTAAGAAAGAAATTGAAGCAAAATATAGTCAAGCAAATGATCAATTTAGGGCTATCAGGTTTAAAGAAATACTTATACTAATTCAAGATGCTTATGAGGAGCATTTAATGCAAAATGATACTATTGATTATGAGGATATGATCAAGAAAGCTACTGAAATTATCAATACAAGCTCTGAAAAGCAAGATTATAAATTTATTCTAGTAGATGAATTTCAGGATGTTTCTGTATCTAGAGCTAATTTTTTACATGCTATTCTTGAAAAGAATAAAGATTCTAAGCTTTTTGCGGTAGGTGATGATTGGCAATCAATATATAGATTTACTGGATCCGATCTTTCAGTAATGTCTAATTTTAAAGAAAGGTTTTATTTAGAAGATCCAAGTCAAGCATCTATTTATTGCATTCAAAAAACTCATAGATTCCCTCAATCCATAGCAGATCTCTCATCTTTTTTTATACAAAAAAATCCACAACAGATTCCTAAAAAAATTGTAGCCCATGCCTCTGAGGACAGTCCAAATATTCACTTTTGTGAAATGATCGATTATTCAAGCAAGACCATGCTCCAACTATTGAATCAAATTCCAGTTAATAAAAAGGAAATTAAATCTGTTTATATTCTCGGAAGAAAGAATAGCGATGTAAGTGATATTGATATTTTATTTCTATCTAAAAAAAGACCAGATCTTGAATTTGAGAAATCTACTATTCATAAAGTAAAGGGTTTAGAAAAAAATATTACAGTCATTTTAGGTCTTGATTCCGCTGCATTTCCATATGCATTTGGTAGCGATCCCTTGCTTGAGGTTTTCTTACCCCCAGTTGATTCATATAGCCATTCCGAGGAAAGAAGGGTTATGTATGTAGCGATGACTAGATCATTTGAGCATGTTTACATGGCTTCTAAATTTAGCAAAAAAGAATCATCATTTAAATTAGAATGTAAAAATATATGTGATCAAAATAAAATTCCATATACGGAGCATATATGTACTGGAGAGGTGATTAAGCGCTGTCCAAAATGCGAAAAAAAAGATATTCCAGGAGGTATGATTATAAAAACCTCAAATATTACAAAAGGTAAAAATCCTTATGTTTTTTTATCTTGCAATATGTTTTCACATTTTAAATACCAATGCGATGAAACTGATTTTGATTGTATTTTTTGCCCTGTCTGCTATCCAGATGGCAGTTTGGGAACCTTAAGCTGGGCAGAAGATAAAAATAATGAATTAATAATAAGGTGTGACGTATGCTCTTTTTCAGATAATTACTGTAATTATCATAAACACTATAAAAATGACAAGATATGTAAATTTTAAATTTAATAGTTTTTTTCTATTTATTTGCTAATATTAGATGCTAATGTCTAAAAAAAAATCATATAAACTTGAAGGGGATATGTCCTATAAACAAAGTTGGAGAATAGCTCATAATTTTGCAAATCAATGTAATGAAATATTTCCTGACTATGACCCAAAAAAATTAGCACATCTTTTGCAGGGCGCTATTTATTATTACCATGAAGAAATTGGAGTAAAGCTATCTAAAAAAGAAGCTGCAGATTTTATATCGAATGAACCACCTGTCCCAAAATACTATATCAAGGCTTTGAAAGCTCACTTAAATAAAGCTGATAATAAAAGTATCTCCAAAACTAACCCAAATATTATAGATATTCAATCCTTACCCAGAGACTAGATGCTATGACATTAATTAAATCAGTAACACCAGCAGAAATAGATATAACCCTAGGTCCTCAGGCTCTTCTAACTTTTAAAGAGATGAAAAATCAACATTATTCTGCTCTTGGAGAATTTGTAGATAATTCAATTCAAAGTTACCTCGATAATAAGGAAGCTCTCAAGCAAGCTATTCCAAATTACAAGCCATTAATTCATATTGAAGTTTCCAGTGACTTGATTAGAATTGAGGATAATTGCGCAGGAATTTCTGAAGAAAATGCTATGAGAGCTTTCGATATTGGAAATCCAAATAAACTAGGCGGTATTGGTACTTTTGGCATGGGAATGAAGGTATCTGCTTGTTGGTATTCTGATACTTGGAAAGTTGAAACCAAGGCTTTAGATGAGGATATTGCGAAAACATACTCAGTTGATATTCAAAAGATAGTTAAAACTGGATTATTTAATATTGGGCCTAAAACTAAATCTGCAAAAAAAGCTACTCCTTATACATACATAACTATTTCTAAACCTCATAGATACCCAAGAACTAATGAAGTTACTATGGTTAGAAAATACCTTGCAGATATGTATAGGTGGTTTATAGAAGATAACGAAATTGATATTTTTTATAATGGTAAAAAACTTAAATATGAAGTACCCCCAGTTAAATCATTATCTGAATATCCTCATGAAATAAATAAGGAAGAGATCCGGTGGGCTTCAGTTATTCCTAAATTAGATTTGGGTGATGGTTACTGGGCTCAAGGATTTGCCTTTTTAAGAAAAGTCAAAGCTAATCCACAAAGGGGCTTTGGTATTTTTTGGAAAAATAAATTAATCGAAGGTAACTGGCACGATAAGTGGATGCCATCAGCTTCAGAGTATGAAACTAAAAGCGATAAAGATAAGTATGGAATTTATATGGGAGAAAACTCTGCAATTAATCAAAGGTTAGAGGGCTGGCTTCACATATCACCTAAATTTAGAACAGCATATACAAAAAATCAGGTTATGTGGGCTGGTAAAGAGGAGGTACTTAAAGCAGAATTAAAAAAATATCTCCATCAAGCAACTATTTACCACGGTGATGAGAATGCAAAATATGATTTTATAAATCAAGCCAAAAATGGACGTTGGCAATGGGATCCAGAAACCGACCCTATTGGTGGTGGAGGTCCAGTTTTTCCAAACCCTCCTGGCACCGGTGGTAATGAGCCAATAGATATCCATCCGCTTCCTCCCGAAGTAAAAACACCTGAGCCTGAGCCGATAATTCCTTCAACAAATACTGAAAAGCTTACAGTAAGATATGAAGGCACAGAATGGGATATATTTATTAATAGAGTTTCCAACAATGTGAATCGATTTGTCACAAAAACCGATGGTCCTGATGGAAAAAAACACGGAGAGAAGAGAAGTTTTGCAATTGAGGTTAATGTAGCTCATGAATTTGCTTATAAATATTTTACAAATTCAGGATTGGATATCCAGGTAGAAGGGATTACTAAACTAGCGGTGGCTATGGTTATAGCTCAAATTTGCTCAGAAGAATCTACAAAAAGTAGCAATTCTTTTTTTAGACATCTTAACGAGATCTTAAGAAGTCCATATTTTACTTAATTTAATATTTATGACATCTAAAATCTATCCAAAATTAGACAAGAATAGAAAACTTCCTCTACCAGACTGGTATCCAAAGGAGGGTATTTTCTATAAAGAATTTATAAAAGGGCTTGAAAATTTTGATACAAAAAGTAAAAAAATACTTACAGATGAAACATTTAATATTTTGGGTAAATGCATTGATCCTAAATCAACTGATAGTTCTATAAAAAATACTGGATCAGTCATTGGTTATGTTCAAAGTGGTAAAACTACATCATTTAATGCTTTAGCTATGCTAGCTATTGATAATGGGTTTAAGCTAATAATAGTCTTAGGCGGAAGAACTAATAACCTTCTTACTCAAAATAGAGATGAGTTTGAGATCAACCTAGAATCTATGTTGGCCCAATCAAAAGTTAAATTACCACAAAGTGATATTGGTTCAATATCTCAATTAAAATTAGATTGCCTAATAGACAGAGGTAACAATTTCTTTCCTGTAAAACCTATTGTGTCTGTAAATCTTAAACATCAAGGGCACATACTTAAATTAGCAACAGTTTTAGATGCTAGTAGAGAAATTTTAAATCAAACAAATGTTCTTGTAATTGATGACGAAGCAGATAATGCCAGTCTGAATTCCATGACTTCCTCTGAAGACTATAATCAAAGCGCTGTATATGCAGCTATCAAAAAATTACGCAAAACTTTAAAGCGACACTCTTTTATTCAATATACCGCAACACCACAGGCCTTACTATTAACCTCTAAATCTGATGAATTAAGTCCAGAATGGGTTAGATTTATTACCCCAGGTAAAGACTATGTTGGCACAAAGGATTTTTTTCATAACTCCTTCGCGCCTGTAACGATACCTAACGAGCAGCTGCTCGGAAAGAATATTATAGATTTTGAATTACCGAGTAGCCTTTTTAAAGCTATCTTTACTTACTTGATAACAGCAGCGCAAGCTACCATAGAGGGATCTCCAGTTTGGCCAAAGAATATTACTATTATGATCCATCCACATGGTGAAGTTAAAGTTCAAGATAAATGGGGAATTGCCATTGATGAATATTTAAAAGAATGGAGATATGAAATTGACACCAATAAAAACAATTGGGTAAAAACATACAAGCAGGATCTTAAAGACGCTTATAAGTTATTACAAACAGGTGTCAATCAATTGAATAATAAATTTAAACCATTTGAGGATCTAATTGAACTCATTCCTCTAATTGTTAAAGATGCGGCACTAAGCGTTTTAAATTCAAAGTCCAATCCTAGATTAGTTAAATCAATCAACTGGGATGATAGATATAATATTGTAATTGGAGGAAATCTTTTAGATAGAGGATTTGTAGTAAAAGGCTTAGTAACTACATACATGCCAAGAAAAGGAAGTACTAATGCAGATACTCTTCAGCAAAGAGGAAGATTTTATGGATATAAAAGAAAATATTTAGGATTTCTTAAGCTCTGGCTAGGAGAAGATACTCACAAGCATTTTAAAGCTTATCTAGACTCTGAAGAGGTCTTATACGATGACTTAAAAAATTGGACAATGGCTAATCCTACTAAACCATTACAGGAATGGACAAGAAGAATGGTTTTAAGTCCAATTCTTCAGCCATGTAGAAAAGCAATTATAGGTATTGGACTAGTTCCAAAATTTTTAAATAAAAGTGGATGGTTCTGGCCAAAAGAACCGCTAGACTTTAAATCAAATAAATTTGTAATTGAGAGCTTGATTGACTCATATGAGGATAAATTTATTTCTTACCCTAACTCCGAGGGCTGGACGCCGGCAACCAAATCCCTTATCGCTAATAATTTAAAACTAGAAGATGTTATGAATGTAATAGCTGATTACGATGTTGGTCATATTGATTCTTCTCAATGGGCGATTACAAAAGCTTCAATAGGGCTATTAATTCGTAAAAATTACTCAGCCTCTATCGTATTAATGGGCACAGAAGAAACAAAATTAAGCAGCTTTTTTCCAAGAATGAGGAATTATACAAAAAGTATCATAGAGACAACAGAATATGACGACACTCTTTTTAATACCTACAAAAAACCCATTTCAATTTTTAGATTAAAATTTCTTCATCAAGGCAAAACCATTAAGAATGGATTTCCAGGTGGAGAAAAAGTTTATGAAAATAGTAAAAAAACAATTACATTTCAAATACACAAGATAAAAATTGAATATCCAGAAGGAGCCGGAAACTCATTTGAATCGCTAGTTTTGGCAATTAAAATGCCATCTAATACAAATATGATTGCCGAAATTTCAGATGATGAGCAATATGACTATAGCTCAGCAATAAATAATGCATATGGATAATGATCGATATTAAAGAAATTTATAATAAACTTCTAATTCATCACTCTGGTGGAGTTAGAGATTATTTTCTTGTAGAGAAAATTAATATAAATAATCAATTGCTCAGAGTAGGACTTTCCCTTGAAGGAAATCCAGCCTTTCTTATAGAAGGAAAGGAAGAAGATTTCTATACTGAACCAACAAAAGCCCTTACAGGAATTAAGGTAGAATTTGGAAAAGAATGCATAGTAAGTAATAACGATGATGAAGATAAAAATTCAGGTATCTTTAATATTATTTCATGCACAGAAGAGGATTTAAATTTAAGAAATTTCTTTTTCAGTTTTTTTACAAAATATTTTTTAAACGCTAAAGATATTGATGCAAATAACCTAAAAATAGAGATTAACAACCTATCTAAACTTTTTTCTTATAAAAAAAAGAAACCTCTAAAATCTATGATGGGATTATGGTCTGAGCTTTATATTATTGCCCACTCTGAAAATGCAGGAATTTGGGCTCAGAAGTGGCATGACCAAGCTCAATCAACATTTGATTTTACTTTCTCTAGAATTGGCATAGATGTTAAAAGTTTTGGTGGTAACCGTCGTGAGCATTTCTTTAAACTTGAGCAGTTAACAAATTCCACTGTCGAGCAAACTCTAATTTTAAGCATGTGCTTAAACGAGAATGAAGAGGGTCCAAATGTATTTGATCTATGGAGCGACATAAAAGAAAAACTTCAATCTGATCAGTTGATTGAAAAGATAGAGCGGCAAATATTTAAATTAGCAGGCAAAGATATAGCTGATGCTAAAAGATTTAACTTGGAGGTTGCAAAACAAACTTTATTAATATTAAAAGGTTCAGAAGTGCCATGTCTAAATCCTGAAAATACTCCATTAGGCATCAGTGATATAAAATTCAAGTCAGACTGTTCTGCAATATCTGGACTCGATTTTAACGAAGTTAATCAAAATATAATTACTTCAAATTCTATTATTTATTCAGATATTAAATAGAGATAAATATGCATAAAGATTTTATAAAAACTTTAGAAAAACTCGCAGGATTGGTCTACAAAGAGCTGGGTGATGGTTTTGACGAGGACTTATATCAGAGAGGTCTAGCTTTTGAATTTCGCAAGTCTAAGATTGACTACCTTCGTGAAACTAATATAGAAACTTTTTATAAGAATCAAATGCTAGCTTTGCGTGAATTAGATTTCTTAATACCAAAGCAAAAAAATAAAGATTTTAATCTAACAACCTCTTTAATTATAGAATGTAAGTATGATTCTAAGCTCTCAGATAGGCATAGATCTCAATTAAGACAATACCTTAAGTCTATTCCTCTAAATTCAACAAATGAGCTTAAATCAATAACGCATGGAATTTTATTAAACTGGCAGAAGTCCAATACTTATGACGAGACAAGAATTGCTTCAAAAACACCAATTCAAATAGAGTTATGGTCTTTTGATAGAAAGAAAGATATGGAGCTTGTTTTCAGAAATTTTGTTTTATAACTTATTAAAAGCATGAAGGCTCATATTATTTCATAGCATCTGAGATCATGAACTCTCATAAAATTTAAGCATTGAACTTATTATTAATTATATGTATATTTATACAGTACTTAATATTACCTAAAAAAATCTAATTAAATATATTTATTTGTAGAATTTATTATCAGGAATAACTTTTTAAGTGCAGTATTTAGAATTTTTATAGAGACAGATATGATTTTTTTTAACCAAAACCATTATCAAGATAGGCATTTTTTAGAATTACAAACCAAGATTAATTTTTCTTACTGGATAGCTGCTGATTTAGAGCACTACTTTGATAGTTGTGAGAAAGACATCAATCAATGGGAGTATGAAAAGCTTCTAAAACAATATGGACTAGCCTTAGATGTATGCAATAGTGTTGATATAGAGACCTTTGAGCTCAGTACTGAGCAAAGAGACTGCCTAATAATACATAAAGAGCATACTTATAAATGTATAACAGAAGAGCTTAATTTTTTTGATAAAAAGCTAGCTGATTCTGAATCGCAGGAGATCAATGCTTTCCATCAAATAAATCAACATAATAACTTCCAGACTCAATATATGCAGTACCTTCATCCTAACGAGCTGGAAAGCTATCTCTTAAGATCTTATTCATATCTAGGACAGGCTGTAGTAGCAACTCTTCAATTGTGTTCAGACTTAGAGTTTGATGACTCAAAAAAAATTGGCAAAGGTGCGTATGAGGCTTATAAGAATTTTAGGCTATCAAGAAAAGAGTTAGAAAAAGCAATTAAAGATCCCTATGTACTCGAAGGCCTTATAGATGAATATGCGATTATCAGCGATATTAAATCTTCAGATAAAGATATACAAAAATATTGCGACATGCAGTTTTACTTTCTTCGGTTATGGAAAGAATATTTTTATACTTGTGAGAATTATTACAGTCAACTATTTGATCACGATGATGACGCAGAATGTGATGCAGAGTCGAAGCTTTTTAACTATGAAACTAAAAACTATTTAGGATTTATTAATGGAATTTCTATAAGACTTCACCTATTTATCTTAAAAAAATTAAATGTAGAGGTTCCAAAGATTGAAATATATAGCTCTAGAATAATTAAAAGCTCAATAGACTATATTAAAAATAAAAATCTTTAACTGCTATGTCTACAAAAGCTGAGATAGAGCCAACGATTGGTTGATAAACAGTCAATTGCTCCCGCTGAGCTATTTAGAACCTTGGGCATGCATTATGAGCAATCTCAATTAATGCGTGCAGTTCCCC
>TARA_B110000259_G_scaffold43313_1_pt1 | contig 12593 bp, 8 predicted proteins | sample TARA_B110000259 | Tara Oceans TARA_B110000259 (sample SAMEA4397649) | marine metagenome | biome: Polar Biome; feature: [SRF] surface water layer (ENVO:00010504); material: water (ENVO:00002006), including particulate matter (ENVO:01000060) such as... | depth 5 m | reverse complement strand
GACGCGACGATCGCTCGCCGTCGCGCGTGTCAAGTCCCGAGTATCTTCCTTCAGAAACTCCTCGTCGCTCTCGCTGTCCTCGCCTTCCTCTCCTTCCTCGTCTTCCTCCGAGATGGCGCCTAAGTCGAGTGCAGCGAATGTCACTTTTTTGGGGTTATCCTCAGCGGGGATATCTGGAGCAGCATCGGGGATACCTTTCACGCCGTCGACGTATCTGTTGTTGCTGTTCCATTTCTTGTACTTCGAAACGTCAAGCATTTTCTCAACAAGAACGCCGGTTGCGCCTAGCGTCGAGTCTCGCAGCAAGTACACTTGACAGTCCAGGAACTTAATGCGCGGCGTGCGCGAGATCACTCCCGGGATCGTGGCGAGGCGCTTGTTGAACTTCTTTGCGATGTATTCCGAGGTCAGTTGAGTAGAGCAAAATGATCGGTGGAACATTTTGTGGTCCGCGTCGTTCTCGTCCTCGACGAACCTGCTTTGCTTCGCGACCATCCAAGGCCCGACGAATTTCCTTCTAACGTCAAATTCACGGAACTTTCTGACCATCCGTTCAGCGCCCTCGCCGAAGATTTGTTTCTTCATCGCGACACCGATCGCGTCTTGTTGGATGTGCTTTTGCATCGTGCTCCATCCCCGTGAACGCCCCTTCCACTCTTGTCGGACAATGATGCCCTCGTGAGGGTACGACCACCAGTCCTGGTCAGTCGCCGCAGTCTCCGTAGTCACCTGGAATTGCGACTCTCGTCAAACATCGCGAACCGTTTTTTGCTTCGTACCACCCAACACGATGAGCTCGGTTTTTGTATTCGTCAGCGTTGAAGAAAGACCGGTCAAGATACTGTGCAGCAACTGCGCAGTTAGCGTCGGCTTGTGGAAGCTCGCTTGGCATTGATACGCCGCGCACGCGTCGGTCATGGCTTGAAGCGTGGAGAACTCTTCCGAAGGTGCGGCGAAACCGATGTTACACACGGCGAGTCGACGTCCAAAACGCGAAGCGAGCGCACCGATGCGACCGGCTAGCACCTCTTTGAAATGCTTTTTGCGATCACTGGGCCTTCCGTCGGAAAAGAACAGCAACGCCAGCGCGCAGCTCCCCATCATGTTCCCCATGAGACACTTCTCCGCAAGATCAATTGCCTGCAAATAGTTGCCAGGCTCCCCTGGCATCGAGGTACGTAGGAAGCCAATAAGCTTGTTGAACAACAACCAGTCCACAGGCTCTGCGTCCACGATCAGTTCGCTGCCGGTTCTCATGCTGATGATGGACAAAACGTCCGTGCTTGTTCGAGTTCCAGCGAGGATCTCGTCCTGCACCCAAGTCAGCGCCAACGTGATCCACACCGCGTCCGATCGATCGTGTCGATCCAACCTCAACGTCTGTGGTCCGCATCGAGCCGCTCTGGTCCACGAAAACGACGGTGTCAGACGTCCACGCGCCTTTGTCCTGCAAGGCGCGAACTGCGACTGTGTGTGCTCGGTGCATCCCTTCTGTGATGTGAACCAAAGGAACATCGAAGCCGAACGCGGGAAGTGGCCAAGAAGTAATCTCTCTCGTGCTGGACTCATTCGTGATGAAAACAATGCCCGCGAAGGTGTACTTCCAGCCCCTCTTTCCTTTCGAGTTCACGGTGGCCTCCTTCTCGCCGTACTTCACCGCCGCCTGCAGATCACGCTTGTTGATGAGACGCTCTTGGCGTCGTTGCCGCCCATGAACGGAGGAGAGGATCTCGACGACGCTCACGCTCGATGTAGGCTGCGCGGCGTCCACGTTTGGCATGCACGCGTCGTGCGATATGCGCGCAGCGTCGTTGTGGGCGCGTGCCTCTCAGAAGAGTCGTGGTCCTCTCTCTGAAGAGACGTCCCTCGTTCTCGGAAGCGACGAGGGATTTTGGCGTTTCGAGCGTTTTTTCTCGGCTCGGACGGGTCGATAGTGGTAGGTTTTTAAAGGAAAACCCCTCGGATTTCGTCGGTTGAAGCGGAATACCATTTTCCAAGAGCGATCCGCACCACTGCACTTCCTGCAGCACCCGCCCTTGGTGTTCGTCATGTCCGCCTCTCCCCCCTCGGTCCCTTTCTGGGGCCCGGTCACGGCGAACTACGACTGGTGCGAGTCAAACTACGTCATCAGTACGTACGTCGCGGAGTTCTGGAACGCGCTGAGTAGTGTCCCCACGCTAACGGTGGGATTATGGTTCGCGCTAAAATCACACAAGCACGGGTACGGGTTCCGCTTCTCCCTGGCCGGGTGGATGCTCGCGGTGGTGGGTTCTGGATCGTGCGCGTTCCACGGAACGTTAACCAGACTCGGGCAAATCGCAGATGAGCTTCCCATGCTGTACAGCAGCTCGATATTCCTCTGGATCGCGGCTAGTTTGAGGTTTAAGGTTAACAAAGATGGCGACGAAAAAAGCAAAAGGTTGGGGTACGGCTTGTTGCTGTACTGCGTGGCGATAACAACCGCCTACCTCAACGGCGGTTTCGAGCTGTTTTTCGTCGCGTACGCGTCGACCGTGTTAGCCGTGGCGGTCACCAGCCTATCCGCGGTGAACGAATCGCCGTCAAAGAAAACAACAAAGCCGTACGTGCTGTACGCGTTCGGGGTGTACGTGGGCGGATTTTTAGGTGCGGTACTGTATTTCCCAAATCCAACGACTGTTTGCCCATGCAAGACTGACACTTTCTTTTATTTATCTCAGCGCTGTGGGTTCCGGAGCAGGTGTTTTGCGGGAACCAATTGCATCACACACACGGTCACGGCCACCACCACTCCCCACTACAGGACCTGCCACTGCCGTTGCACGCGTTCTTCCACATCACATCGTCAATTGGGCCGCTTTCTTGGCTGACGTTCGCGTCCTTCGAGGGTTTGGGGCGGGAGAGACGGGCGCCGATTATTCGATGGGGACGACACTGGCTGTTGTGGGGCGCGAAAGCGCCGGAAGTAGTACCTACGCGAAGGAAAACACGAAGTAACTAATAACTAACCTATCATAGACTATTCTATCAATTGCTCGCGGTGAACATGGTTTCTTCGTTGTCTTTCCCGTAACCGACGTAGCGCGGGCGCGGTTTCCCACCCGGGGTGTACCGGTGTAGCCAACCAGGCGCGCCGTCGCGCATTTCCACGAGACTAATTGCGGTGGCACGTTCGTTTTGTAATGCCAAATGAAACTCGTGTAACGCTTGCCTCGAATACGAACCGTCGCCTCCGCCGTCGCCTATGACGACCACGGTGGAGCATGCCGGCGAAACTTCGTGTATCAACGCCCGCACCGCTCCGTCCACGTCGTTTGTCACCGCCGGCGTCGCGATCGTCCCGCCGACCACCGCGGCTGGACAACTCACCGCGCCCTTCACGGTTTCGCGGTTGAAGTCTTTCCGTGGGCGCACGTCCACGAAAAGTACCTCGGTAGGCGCGTCTTGTCGTTTCCGGTAACACTCCACGCAGTCCCAAACCAGCCACGGTAATTGGAGTTCTTCGTCTTCGTGGCGATTGGAGTGCGCCGCTTCCTCAAACTTGACGCCAATTGCGAGTTTCCTCAGCTCGCCTTTTCGGGAAGCGATGGCGGACGCTTCGAGCATTTGAGACGCGGCCCGAGTCGCGAGCTCGGCCGTTTCGCGTAACGCCTCATTTTCGGCATCCGCTCTGCGCACCAGCTCGCGTTCCCTAAGTCGCGCGTGGTATTTCTCCTGCACGTTTCGCGCTTCAGGCACGCGCGCGTTCAGACCCCGCGCGCGTTTCCGATCCCGAACCTCACCCGCCGTTACCTCCGGGGTCCACGCGTTGACGTACTCCCTGGCAAGGTTCAGGTCAAGCACGTGCTGCTGCTCCGTGGCTATTTCCGTACCTGCTTTGAGAAGCGCGGTGAGGGACACGTCCTGTTTCGGTAAATCAACTTTCGACACGTACGTTTTTGAATACACCGCGTCGGGGTCGTCTCGTTCGTTTTTTTTGTTCGCGACACCTTTTCTTTCACCGACCAAACACCGGCGCATCGTGTCGGGGGACTGCCTTGAAAGCCAAACCCGTATGGCGTCATCCGCGCACCGCGACCGGACCGCGGTGAAGAAATCCAGGGGCTGGTTGGGAAACGCGTTCACTAAATCCTGGGCGTCCGCGATTCCGGCGTACCCGAAATTCGTGGTTTCCTTTTGCTCGTCGTCGTCATCCGCAAACGTCGCGTGCACCATCTCCGCGATCTCCCCCCGGCTCGGTTCCCAGTGCCACAAGTCCATGCGCCCCGTTCTGGTTAGGGGCGCGTATAGACGCGAGAAGTCGTTCCCGGTGACTATTATCGGGACCCGGGCGCACTTGATTGTTCGGTTTTGATTTTCCGTCGACACGCCGTCTCGTTCGGCGACGTTTGTTTTTTCATCACGAGAAAACTCCTCCCTCGAATCCCACGCCCGTCGCTTGGCGCTACTGCCCACCTTCACCTCGGCAGGGTTGTCACACAGGTTCATCAAGGTTGCGCTGACGATCTGGTTGTTCACGGTGTATTTGTCATCCTTGAACCTGCCCACGGCGGCGTCCAGGTCGTTTATTATTAGCACCGTGGGGACGCCCCGCATGGTCGCGTACTTACTCGCCGCTAAGTACCGCCGTCGCAACAACGCGCCCGGTTCGCCCGCCACCGGGTCTTCAAGCTCCCCAGCACTCACCATGAACGGCGCGATTTTCATGTCACGGCACGCCAACTCAAGAGAGAAGCTCTTGCCGCAGCCCTTGCTTCCCCAAACCCCCAGAAGCAACGGCACGCCGCTCGCGCGCAACCCGGATGACGTTCGGGTTGTAGTGCCGCCACTGGTACCACATTCATTCGCGTCATCGTCGCAAAGCAGGTTCTTCGCGACGTGCGCTGCGAACTTGTTTTTGAACCGTGTCGGGACGTGGTACTTACCTCGCAGGTGAGTCAAGTCCCGCGCCTCGGTGTTGGCTCGCAGGTCACCGGTCGCGCAGTCCGCGTCCACGCCGAGCAAGGTTCCCTTGAACAAATCCTCGGAAACACCGCTTCGCTGGCTGTAGATAAAATCCTGGCCTCCAAGCGCGTCGCGCTCGTCAGAGGCGCAGACGCGGGTTTTCGGGGCGCGGCGAGGTATTGATCGCCAGCGCGACGACGCCGGTGTCGGCGACGGCCCGACGCGCGGCGCGATGCGGTGCGGTGCGGCGCGCATACCGCCGCGCCGGACCGCAAGAGTGGTTGCCGCTTTTCAGTTGCGAACGCTTTCTCGGAGAGAATCTTATCGCAACTTTTCAAACATCCAAAACACCAAAACGACCAAGTGCCGACGCGGCGTGCTCCTTCTTTCACACCGGCGCGCGCGCGCTTGGAGGACGACCGCGATATCCACGACGAGCCCGCGCGCGGCGATGGCGTCGAGCGCGAGTTGTTCCGCGACGCGACATACGTCTTTGTTCGGACGACGCGCGGGTGCTTCACAAAGATCTGGCGCCAACGTTTTGGGTGCCCGTCGAGTTGGAGTTGTTTCTTTGCGGACGGGACGCGCGCGGCCGGTTCACCAACCACGCGTCTCGGTGCGGACGTTCGCGCTGGCCAGTGCCGACGGTACCGACTGTCCCCTCAACGCCCCCCGACGCCTGAAGATCTTCAGCGTCAACGACGGTGCGTCTCCAGCCAGGAGACAAACACACGAAAGGCGACGGTCCATTTGAACGTTCAAGCCAGCCTGGCCCGTATCTCTCGTTTTTGGTTTTCGAGGGTCCACAAGACGCGACGACGACGCGCCACCGCGAAGGATGGACGGGAACCTCGCGATCGTGTCCCGGGTCGTGTCGTCGTGGTCGTCGTGGTCGTGTTGGCGCGTCTCGTGAAACGCTCCAGGGAACCCACTGATGTCAAGCACCCACGAAGGGTCATCATGATGAGTCGACGCGTGACTCGACCGTTCCCGCGAGAAATTCAGTGGAACAAAAATTGCCAAGAACGCTGACACCTTTTTTTTCTCTTTTCAGTGTACGAGCTTCAAAACCTCAGCGCATTGAAGTGTTTCATCCAGGACAACGTGCTGCCTGGCGAGGTTTGGCTGTGCACTTTGAACGGCGACTTCCTGTCTCCGTCGTTGCTTTCGTCGCTTGATTTAGGCGCAGCCGCGGTGAGCGCGATGAACGCGATTCCGGTCACGCACGCGTGTCTCGGGAACCACGAGGTGCGTACTTCCCACTGAACACATTCCGCCTGTGCGATTACCCATTCTCGTCCTGCGAAGGGACTATTACGACCAGAAGGGCGCATTCCCTCGGACTGTTACCACGACTGTTTACGTAATACCAATCCCTCATACACGTGGCCGAGAGACTGACACTTTCTTGTTAATCGTGCCAGTTCGACCACTCCATCGAGATTCTCGGCGCGCGGCTTGGCGAGTTGCGTTGCGCGGTGATCAACACGAACGTCTTCGCGTGCCCGGAAGGCGAGGAGAACACGTCGGATGTAGCTACTCGCAAGGCGATTGCCAATGCGTCCGGGGATGGAGTGCCGATTGGAGTTCCGCATCCCGACGTCGACGACGACGCCGCGGGTAAGTTCATGGACCGCCTTCCGCGGTCCATGGTCGTGGAACTCGGGGGGGTGAAAATAGGGCTATTAGGGCTGTGCACCACCTCGACGCCGTTGTCAAGCGCGAAGAAACCCAAAGGCGTGGTGTTCGCGGAGTGCGTGCCCTTAGCGCGAGCCGCGGCGAGGGCGTTGCGAAACGAAGTGGACGCGATAATCGCCCTGACGCACCAGACGCTTCCCGAAGACGCGCGCTTGGCGGAGGACGTTCCCGAGATCGCGGCGATTCTGGGCGGGCACGAGCACACGCCGTTCGCGGGGCGCATGGGCCATGGTGCGAACGGTTTTTCGGCGCAGATCGCATCGAACGTAGATGCGAACGGCATCAGCACACCGCACACCACGCAATGCGTCAACGCCGAAGCCGGTACGCTGTGCGTCAAGGCTGGTATGGACGCGGAGAACGTGATCGTGGTGACCATTGACGTGCCTTTTGTTTCCGTCCGGGGTACCGACCGCGGCGGCGAGTGCGACGCAACCGCCGCGGCGCAGGCGCTGGCCACGGTGGCCGCGACGGATGCCAACGCGTCCGCGGTATTTGACGCGGCGAGGAAACACCACGATGAATTCGGACGGGGAGGGCTTTGGAAGTACAAGGAGGAGGATGCGTTTACGGAAACATCTGACAAGGAAGAATCGAACGACGAACCCGAGTGCGGTTTCGTGACGGACGCGACACGCGCGTGTGTCACCGCCTCTTTGAACAACGTGATACCCACACTGCGGGAATCGGAAGTATCTGAAGCGTCAGATGCTGACAAGTACAGTTCGGAAATAGAAAATAACGACGATTCGTTTCCAAAAGCCCCGGGTGCCGAGCTGGGCGGCGAAGTCGCGGTGGTCCGACCTGGTTCCAACGTGCGGGTCGCCGCGCGAATGTTTTCCCTTCGCGGGTACCGCACTTGCCCGGAAATAGACGCGGATATCTGGCACAGAAGTGAGGTGTTGCGGGGACTAAACGCACACACGCTTTCGCTGCACGAGCACGCGGTGAAGCTGGGTTTTACATCCCTGTCCTCGAAAGACTCCAGGAGCGGGCAGTGCACGTTGGGCACGATGTTTGCTACGTACGTGCAGGGGCTTTCCCAAATCCCGACACGCTGTCTGCTCGACCCGAGTACGCCCGACTGTTTGCCGATTGTCCGCCCGTAATCACTCATACAACTCACGGTCCCGACTGACCTTTTTCTTTTACAAACTCGCAGGATTCTTCGCGACGAGTGCCGCGCGGACGTTTGTCTGTACAACAGCGGCGGGATCCGGGGGAACACTTTTTACGGAAGCGACGCGCTGACGTACGGCGATTTAGTCACCGAGGTGCCTTTCGAGAACAACATTATTACGCTTGAGATGATTGGCCACGAGCTCGCGAGCGCGGTTGCGTTTTCTGAGGCGGAGCAGATAAGGAAATCCAGAGAGGGCGGGTCCTGGGGCGGGTACTTGCAGTGGGACGAGGGCGTTTCGGTTTCGCGAAAAAGCGAGACTTGTTTTTCGCTGGACACCGTGAGAGGGCGCGCTTTCGACCCGAACGGCACGTACCGAGTCGTCACCTGGGCTGGGTTGTTAGACGGCGCGGATGACATCCCCGCGTTCCGGGATATTGGCCGGAAAATCTCGAGTGTTTTGTGTGGTAACGCAAGAAGACCTTCCGCGAGTGACACACAAACGCGCTTGGACGAGGCGTTACCTCCGGGTTCGCGTTTTTCGGAAAATTCTTCGCCTTCCGCGTCGCCGTCCGCAATTTCCGGGTCGGACGGCATTCCGTTCAAGATTCTGGTCGTGAAGCACCTGGCGCGCAGAAGGTGGAGCGAGCTTCTTGAGCACGCTTGTTTCACAGACCTGGACAACGACAACGACGGCTTGCTGTTCACAAGAGACGTGACCGCCGCGCTCGTGAAACACACGGAATCGCGGTCCCCGACGCAAGAAGCGGAAGCCATGGTTCGTTGCTTCGACGTGGACGGAGACGGCGCGGTTTCCATAGCGGACGTGAAAGATTTGATGACGCACTTCGACGACCCACGCGAAACTGATCTGTGGCAACGAGTCAACGCGAAGAAAGTGGTGTCGGTAGTGTCATCGAGTAGCGCGGACAAAAGCGGCCGAGGGTCGCCGCGAGTGAAGAAAAACACAAACCCCAAAACCAACAAGAAACAAAAAAGAGGCCAAGAGATGAAAGCGAGGGCCGAGGATGAATGAGGAGTAGTGTCCAAATGTAATCTTAAAGTGTACTTATACTTGTTACGAGTCACGACAGGTTCAATCGCTGTAGCATGATTCACAAGCTGTGTCAACCCTACGCCCCTAGCGCCTGCAGCTGCGCCGTCGCCCTCTTGACCTCGGCGTCAAACGCGAGCTCCTCCCTCGGGATGTACCCGTTACTCCAGTCGCACCCGTTGTGGCACTTGGTGCTTGCGTACTCCGCGTTTTTGCAGAACGTCTCAATCAACCCCGCGGTCTCCGCCCCGAGCACCTCCTCCACGGAAGGCAACGCCCCTCCTCGGTGGTTTTCAAACGAGATGTGTTTGTTCTCCGGGGCGTACCCGCCGGGGAAGCGCGCGTCGTTTTTCCAAAACACGCTCCTGGGCAAACCCGCCCACGCGTTTCTGCGCTCCACGTGGTTAATCGCGCACCGGTTCTGGCACGACGAAACCACGCGTTCGTCCTGGGTCGCGTCCGAATGAGGGTGCCACACGTGCGTGATCATGGTTTTCCCAGCGCCGTTGACGCGCGTGATGTTCATCGGCGTCGCGCCTGACGCGAACAACCGGTCGTAGAAGTTGGTGTCATCCCACCCGTACTGCTGCAGGCGTTCGTCGTAGTAGTTGACGTTTTTCATGGTTTGCTTCGTGGCCATGACGCATCCGTTGATGTGGATCTCGTTATCGTCACGCGCGGCTCTGTAGTCGCCGTACCTGAAGACTTTTTTCGACCCGTCGGTTGATTCGATCGGGTTCAACACAAGCAAACCCCGCGCGATGAAGGTATCGCAATCGACTTTCAAAATAACATCCGTCGTGACCTTTTCGAACCCGAAGTTGTATGCCTTGGAAAGAACCCAGTCCATCTTGTTCCCGCTCGCATCACCCACGCGGTAGAAATCCAGTGGCGTCGCGACGTTCCAGAAATTCAACACCTGCTGCCACAAGTTCGCGTCGCTTGACCAGTCCACGATGATAACGCGGTCGAAGGACCGTTTGCCCGCGTTGGAATCCGTCGCCGCTGCGGCCCAGCTTTGGATGGCGGTTTGGAACGCGGGGATGCGCTCGTCCACCAACGCGCACGCCGCAACCAGGGTGACCCGCTCCGGTTGCAGCTCCTTGGTAAGCCCGTACGGGTTTTGCCCGAGAAGCGCGTGGAAACCGGCGCCGCCGGGGGCGAAAGAAACGACCTGCCCTACCTGAAACACCACGACCACGCAGGCGCACGCGCAAACCGCGCCCAGTAAGATCCACCGACCCAGGGGAAACCCAGAGACGGCGGGCACCGGGCGCGTCGCCAGTAACAAAGGTGCCCCCTCGTCGGGCCGGGTGGGAGACATGTTCCGTAACGGTCGCCGAAACGGAACGATCGCCGCGCGTTACGCGCGCGGGAAGGTGTGCGACGCCGTGTCGAACGCACCGGTTAATGGGGTTACAAACTACGTCTGTAGTACGAGACGAGTCCACATTTCTCTTATTCGTGTGGCCGACCGGCGCGTACCGGTCAACCAAATGATTCACCTAGGGTGTAACCCGCGGTGAAGAATCAGGCTTGACCGGGAAAAGGCGGTGAAGATATTTGCAGAGTTAAAATAAATCATTCTCCGAAGGAATTTTTGGGGACGCTCTACTTGTACGTGTCCCCAGAAGCCTACCAGCCCATGCCAAGAGCGCTGCCGGCGAGGGTCCCTATTCCACGAGGGTGGGCTCGGTCCTCGGTGGGTTGATACAAATCATGGGTCAATTAAGAAATTATATTTACACTAAAGGCTCCCCTGGGCCTACGTCCCCTGTTTATCAAGCCCTTTAGTTCTTCGCGTGGTAGTCCTTAACAAAGTCAAGCAGCGCGTACAGCTCGTAAAGCGCGGTTTCCGGCATCTGGTGAATCCCGTCTCGTCTCAGGGCGGTTTCGGGGTGCAGGCCGCGGTTTTGAAACGCGCGCGCGAAGTCAAAAACGGGGACGTTTTTTTCGGCCGCCACCTTCTTCGCCGCTGATACGAATAACCGAAAGTGTCAGTCTTTCGGGCCATGTGTATGAGTAAACAGTCAGAGTTAACAGTCCCTTCTTGTACGAGTATGGGCAGAGGTAACAGTCCCTTCTGGTACGAGTATGGGCGACGGTGTGTCAGGATTTGGGAAACGCGCAACACCTACCTTCGTTGTTCCGCAAACAGTGCCACGCGTTTTCGTCCCCGCACTGGTACAGGGTTTTCAGCATCAAAGTGGTGTTTTCCGTGGGCAGCTGGCTCTTTTGAATCGCCTCCCGTGTCCGGTCAACGATCGTGCCGTAGTACCGCTCCACCTTGTCCGTCGTCTCTAGGCCCATCCAGACGTTGACGTCGATCACGACGACTGTTTTTTTGTGTCTCTGTGTTTGCGCCCGGACGTGCTTCGCGAATTGATTCACGGCGGCGTCCGCCCTCTCGCCAAACGGGGTGGGTAAATCGCGGGCGTGCTGGTACTCACAAGGCACCTCCGGGGTGTCCTTGAACGAGGACGCGACGTGCACGAACCCCAACCCCCCCAGCTCGCCGGTTGTGGCGTCCTTCGTGGCGCACCACCCGCCCGTCATCGCTTCCAACATCGTCATGCAACACGAACCGCCCACCAGTGAACTACCGCCGACGTCGCAGCACGAATCGCTCACCGCTAACGGGCTCGGTCCCGGTCGTAGCGGCCTTAAATTGCGGGGCGTATCATACACCGTGGGCATCCCGTCCTCCCTGAAACAAGACGCGCCGTGCGGATCCACCAGCGGGTCAACCAGCGCGCGGCACCCGTGCTGCACCGCCATCTTGCTGGTGCTGTCGCCGATGAAAAAAATGTTCGTCCGAAGAAGCGATTCGGCGATGGCCCTTCCCGTCGCCGCCGCGACCCCTTCTTTAATTGCAATGCACCCGCAGTACTCCCCGAACGGCCCGCACTGGTTGTGCCGCATATCAGCCGGGCACCCCGGGGCGAAGCTGGAGAACTCGTTCTGCACGAACCCCGAGGCCGACCCGACCGAAACGCGTCCGAGTGGTTCAGATCCGAGTGCTGCGGGTTGGGTGTTGCCCCCGTGAAACACCGCGGCGAGTCCCGCCACCGCGAGCAAAGCGCACACGCACGCCGCCGCATTGAGCGTGCGCCACGCACGCAATGAACCGGGCTCGCGACCTGTCCCGGAGGACACCAGCAGCGGCGCCGACTCCTCGCGCATCGCGCGCTTGAGTGTAGAACGCCGTTTCATTTTTAGGAGCCTTTCTCCCCTTTCACGCGGCGCATTCAACAAAGCAGTGTGCCATTTGTGTCGGTGAAACTTGATACTGGATTGGTTTGGGAGGAGGGTGAGATTTTCGCAAGCGATGAAGAAACGAGCTTGACCGGTGTCGTTGTTTGTCAACACCCTGGCGTGACTGACCTGCATACGAATACTGCGTTTAACGTTGGCAACACGACGTGCCCCCACTGTGTGCGCGCGCAGGGTGTTCGGGACACGCCGCGCGTGCTGACGTTCGTTTCCACGGAACCTGCGTCCGCGTTTCGGCATGGCCGGCGATGGCGAGCGCCAGCAGTTGCTGACGCGGACGGCGAAGGACACGGCGGGGGCCAACGGCGGGGCCATCGCGGGGCGTCCCAAATCTTCTTCGCAAGCGCTCAAGGGTGCGTGTCTACTACCCTACGCAGGGCCTTCCGTACGCGCGATGCAAACGAACGCGCGGACGACGCGCGATCGCGTGTCGCGGATGACACGCGATCGTTCGACTCGCGCGACCGGGACGTTCTCGCCCGGAACACGCGCGCCTCCCCCGCCGCCCGTCCCCCAGGGAGAGAC
>TARA_B110000259_G_scaffold147993_1_pt1 | contig 12633 bp, 13 predicted proteins | sample TARA_B110000259 | Tara Oceans TARA_B110000259 (sample SAMEA4397649) | marine metagenome | biome: Polar Biome; feature: [SRF] surface water layer (ENVO:00010504); material: water (ENVO:00002006), including particulate matter (ENVO:01000060) such as... | depth 5 m | reverse complement strand
TTTTTTTTCGTTTCGTGTGATTTCCAAAACCAGCTGCGACCTCCGTTGGATTTTATGAGTTGGCGTTTCACCGACGCCGAGTGTTGATGCAATAGACTCTCGTCCTACGTCCTCGAAATCGTCGCCGGTCGTTCGCAAATGCTCGGACTCCCGACTCCGTGCCTTCCGTACGTCGACCCTGTATCAAACCACACGGTCTGCACGGTCTCAAGCAACCGCACGTGCAACCGGTATCACGCTGCGGCGAACACGGCTCTCGACACACTTGTGAAGTGTTCGTGCTTGACGCGGGCCTGAATCCTGCATATGGCAACGATACCCTCCCAGACGAGAGCATCACACAAAGGGAAGTCATTGTCGTCCCTGCAGATAATTACCTGGATTATTGTCGTGAGAACGTCACATTGGGGACGTGCGAGTGCATGGGACCGGCCACTTCAGAATACTCGATTTCGGACGTGCTGTGTTCGCAAGTTGCTAGTTTTTCCGTGATTGCTGTCAACGGCGTGGCGCAGTTCTCCAACATGTATGCCATGGGACCGACAGTGAGCTCTGCCTTCGATGCAGAAGGATATCGACTAAAATTCAGCTCATCAGGACTGTTACATCTGACCTTCGGAATTATTGTCACGGAAGGTGCGGGCTATTCCTTTGCTTCAGTACGAAGGTGAGGCTTATGGGTCGCTGGGAATGCGCTATCGCCTCGGCGTGCTGTTTAATGGACGGACACGACCTCGTCGTGTGGTGGTGGGAGTCGTGATCTTCGCCCGTAAATACGTACTGGTGACATTCGTGGTGCTCTTCTCGGACCAAGCGCATTTGGGAAGCTATCTGAATATTTGGCTTCTGGAAGCGTGTTCCGTGCTGCACCTGTTTGTTCGTTCTTCGTACGCATTTTGGCAACAAGGCAAAACGGTCAAAAAGTACGCCGTGGACGCGCGCCGTACCAGCGACCTGACTTCGGCGCATAGATGGTACCAACGAAAAGCGTAAGAAGGTAGTTCGGCAGGTACATCCACCGTTGAAGGGTCGCGTGAGGGCTAGAGAGAAAGGGTGGCCAAACAAGAGAACGAGAGGGCGCAACAAAAACGATAGACGCACGAATGTGTGAACGCGAAAGAGAGTTTCTTTTTTAGCACTCAGGCAGCTAAAGCCCGAACCATCTCGGTATTAAAATCCTTGTCATCTCCCCTCAACACTATTATCGCCTCTCAGTAAGTACTGCTTACGCGAGAGACTTCATGAGGGCGTCACCCTGGGTCTGCGCAACGGCGAGAGCAGCGATGGCCGCATCCTTGTCCTTCTGGCGGATGGCGAAGTCGAGCTTCTCGACGCTCTTGAAGAAAGCCTTGGCTTCAGCCTTGCCGGTACCCTTGTTTTCGACCAGGTTGTTGATGTCGAAGCGCATGGTGCCGACCTGGCGGCGGAGCTCGTTGGCGGCCTGGGTCCAGTACGCCTTGTTGACGTAGGTGACCATGTCCTGGTCGAGGCGGGAGATGGACTCCTTCGCGCGGACCGCTGTCTGGGCGGTGGTCAGCTTCTGGAACGCGAAGCGGGAGGCACCAGCCTGGCGGGTGGACTCGGCGATGTTAAGATCGCGGGCCTGATAGGGAAACGGGAAAGGGAGTATCGATGTCAGACCGTGGTCACTGGTGACAAATTTGAGGAAACGAACGACGATGATTGATGAAAAAACACGCCGTTTCGTTTCAGGAAAACGCGGCGGATGGGGGTGTCAAGGTGGTGCACGTACCTCGTAGATAAGCTGGAGACCTTCCTTGTTGGTCACACGCTGGTCGGTGAGCTCGATGGAGTTGAGCGCGAGGGCGGGGGCCGCGTTGAGGGCGACAATGCCGGCGACGAGAAGGGACACAGCCTGCAAAGAGGAAGGATCGGAAAGACGAGAGGAGTCAGGGAATGATGTCTCGCTGGCAGGGTTTGTTTTACCCACCACCGCGCCGGGATCGCGTATGGGCGTTGTCATTCCCTCGCGTCCCTTGATAGCTAGGCCGGATTCCAATGAACCCGCATCGCTCGCGTCTGGTGCGACATCTCCGCTGTGTTTTCGACGCTCGCGGCGAGGTGGGTGCGGACGCAACCCGAAAGCACGCCACTTGTTAATATCCACCGCGATGGACGTTAATCGCGGAAACTCACCTTGGACTTGTTGTCGGACGCGGACGCCTTGACGACGACAGAGGCCTTGGACGCCTTGGCGCGGATCTGCACCTTGGCAACGATGGCCTTGCCGGTGAAAGCGGAGGTGGAGAGAGCAGCCATCTTGTCGGTGAGAAGGTGGAGGTTCGGTGTCGGGTGCGAGAATGGGCCGATTGCAACTCGGGACAGTGAAGAACTCGCTTTGCCGAGAGCGAAAGATTGACAAACTGATGGACCAATCAGAGGAAGAGGCGAATCGAGAAATGCAAAATACGGCCCAAAACCTGCGTTGGTTCACAGAATTGAAATACACAACACTACTTGCGCGAACTGAGGCGACTTGTGGCACCGAACGAACCTACCGCCTCCTCCTTCTCCTTCTCCAACGCAGATTTCCCCGCACCCCCCGATGCGACGGCATGTCGTCACTGGTGTTTTCCTCGTCTCGACAGGCGCGGTGGTAGTGCTACTGTGCCGCGCCGTGCACCTGCTCGCGCACGTCGTTTTGGCCAACCCACTCTCCTTTAACTCGACACCCGCGAACCTCCCTGTCAAAGTACGCGAGGCTGTTATTCTGGCGGTGCACGTGCGAGTGCCGGTGAAACGCGATCCGGTGGAACGAGTCGCGGTGACACAACTGGCGCGGGCGTGCGGCGCTTCGTTCACCACGGTCGCCGCCAATGCCGTCGACGAGGCACGACGGAACGTGGAGTCGGAACAGGTTGTGGAACTGGAACCTTTCGTGGTTTGCGAAAACGACGCGCGCGCGCCTTTGTCGCGAGCTGACACCGAGACTTGGCTTGGAAATCCCGGTTTAACGATCGTAGATGCGTCGCGAGACGAAGAGCGGGAGGTTCTCGGCCACGCGTTTGACGTGTTCAGCGGGATTTACGGCGCGGCGGTGAAATCTCGAGCGCTGCGTTTGCTGGCAGAGTCTGACACGTTGGACCGGGCTTGGATACTCGAACCCGACGTCGCGTACACGGGCGACTGGAACGACTTTTTCAAACAGTACGACGAAATGTATCCCGACCACGATTTGATTGCGGTGAACTCGACGAATTCGACGGGAGGAGCGAAGTGGACACACGCCAAATCGTGCACGCTGTGCGCAGACGGCGAGCCGTGGTACACCGCGTTTCTTCCCGTGTTTCGCGTGTCCAAAAAGCTCGCGAAGAAGTTGGTGGACGGACTCCAGGGAAACCTCACCGGGCATCACGAGGCGTTCATACCGACGACGTGTTCGCGCATGCCTGGATGTACGTGGGCGCCTGTGGAAAGCGCCGGTGTGTTTCGGTACCGGCCGGTGGTGGGCGATGTGGAGGCGACGCGGGAAAAAAAGCCGGGGAGACTATTTCATCCCGTGAAAACAGCCCCCGCTTTTCGAGCGCTGGTGGAATAAAACGGCAACGAGTGGTGAGTTTAAGTGGTGTCGTGTACTACTTACACGCGGTGCGGCTAATTTTGCTACCCTTCTACGGTCTCACCTGACTACAGTCTCAAATCACCAGTCCACGTGGTCTTCCAAATCTTGATACCGTCCAATCGTCGCGCACCGCTTCGCCTTGCCCGACAACAAAATGCTCCGCGCTGTACGAAGCCGCGCCGCGAGATCATCCTCACTCCCAGCTCCCTGTAACAGCGTCGGGACGATGTCCTCAAGGAGTTCCGACCCTAATCGTGCCATCAATAGACTGGTCTGAATTTTCTGCCACGTCAACGCCAACTCCGCGACGTGTGCGCGGGAACACCGCGGGGTGGGCGCGGGCGGCGCCGGCGGAGCGCCGTCGCGCAAATCGTTCCAGTACTCCTCCGGAAGCCAGGTGAGGAAGTAGTCCTCGCCAGTCTCTGAGGTGCTAGTGTGTCCCCGAGCGCGTTGGTCGAGTGAGGCGTACGCTTTCCGGTCGGGGTATCTCAATTTCTTAGCCTGTGAAAGAAGCGTGAGAAACGCGTCGCGACGACGCGACGCTCGCGCTTCGTCCGACGTCATCAAACCTTCAATCATAGGCGCGCACTCTTTCCACAGTCTCACCACGTTTCCCAGCGCGTACGCGGCGTCGCAAAGCTCTTCGGGACTCAGCTCGTCACGACGCAGCTTGCCCCAATCCACTTTCTCCATCGCGCTTTCAATCCACCCCATAGCGTCAAGCGCGGTTTGCGCGCGCGTCGCGGCGTCTCGAGCGTCTTCGTCGGCTTTCCCGCGCGCGACATTTGCGCGCCGGCCGTCCGCGACTTTCGACATGAACGATGCCGCAGCCGCTTTGGTTGGTGCGCGCACGTCCAGCAACGGTCCATCATCTTCGGACGTAATTCTCTCGTATCGCTCTTTGAGCTCGACAAACTCCCTGCAACGACGGCGTGGGGCGGAGAAAACGGAGAAACGTCATCAGTCAACGATTTGAGAATGCGCGAAAAGAAAGAGGTCACGCACGTGGCACAAACGTACCGTGGCAAACGCGCGCGTTTCGACGCCGCGTTAGGATTGACACCGGTATTGCCAGCCTGTGCATCTTCCGTCTCGGTTTGATACCTGCGGTGTTTGTTGGGACAAGGCGAGGTCAGGGTGGTCCGCGGAGGCGAAAAGTCCTCGGAAAAAGCAACACGCGCTGCGGATGACGCACCAACGCTTGACCGTTTGCTGCGCAGCTTCGTACTCAGCGCATGCTGCCTCGAGTGCGCCTGTCGCTCTGCTCAGGAGCAGGCAGGCGTTGCCCAGCCTCCCGTGAGCGGCTTCCATGGCGCCCGTTGCCCCGCGCGTTGCGCTATGTCGTGGCTTCTCCCAGCTTTCATCGTCGAGTTTGAGTTTCAAGTCGGTGGGGTGGTTATGGGCATTTTTTCTCCCGCGTTTGAGTTTTGCCGCATCAGACGCGCGCTCCTCCGCCCTTTCCAACCCGCGCGTCGACGTGCACGCAGGGTAGCAACTAGACGGGATGGGTAACCAACGCGCTCGCTCGCGCGGTCTTCGCCATGGCACGCGCAACATGTTCAGCCGCCCCTTCCGCAAGAAGGGTATGCTGAACGCGACCACGTTCCTCCGCACCTTCCGGGTACGTGCCTTCCCGCATCATCCGCGCGATGTTTCCTTCCGGAAACCGTCTCTCTGTGTGTCGATACGGCGCGAGCGACGCATCTACGGCGTGTAATGGTTGCAGTAGTGTGGGTTTCGTGTAGTCGCGCGGCTGTCTTTCCCAACCACCGTGTCTCCCATCCCCGCGCGCGTCGCGACGCCGGTAAACATCAAAGCTGACTTTTAGGGTTTATTTTTCTCCGCTCAACAGGTTGGTGACTACGTTGACATCAAGGTGAACCCCGCGCAGCAGAAGGGTATGCCCTACCTCGCGTACCAGGGCCGCACCGGTGTCGTGTGGAACGTCACCCCCCGTGCCGTCGGTGTTGAGGTTAACAAGCAGGTACGTGTCGCGCAGCCGCTCCCTTTCCGTCCGCGCGTGCAATCCGGGAAAATCGCGTCACGGTAAAAAACCCTAGAGAGGCATTGCTGACATTTTCCACTTTTCTCGCGCCACAGATCGGTGGTCGCGTCGCTAGGAAGCGCCTCCACATCCGCATCGAGCACGTCCAGCACTCCAGGTGCCGTGAGGACTTCATCAACCGCCGCATTGCGAACGACGCGGCGAAGGCGGAGGCCAAGAAGACGGGCAAGACGGTTGTCACCAAGCGCGCGCCCGTGGGCCCGCGCAGCGGATTCGTTCTCACAAACGTGAGCACGGAGATCCTCACCCCCATCCCGTACGACATCGTGCGTGAGGGTATCAAGTACTAATCAGCCAAAGAAATGGATAGTTAGTGCGGGCGGGTTGTAAAGGATAGAACACTTGCCAACTTGTCGTTACAAAAAGCGAATCACGCGGTCTAAACTACGGGTCCCTCTACTTTTCTAACTCGATTTGCCTCGCCGCCAGTTTCGCGACCATCGCTTTGATTCTATCCTGCAGCGTTTGCAACGTTTCCGTTCCGATTACTCGCGAGTCGGGTAGCGCACAGACGCTTCCGTCGTCTGACAGTTGCCACCCCAACGCTTCCATAGCAAGCGTACCGCCGCGAATCCTGACCGCGTGCGTCACGTACGCTCTGTTATCAACGCGCAGCTTTCGAAACCGTTTCTCGTCTGGTGCGTTGGCGACGTTGCACGCGATTCTGTATACGTACCGAATCGCCTCACCAGCGAAATTGATATCCGGGTGCGTCTCCATCGTATCCAGCGCCACGCGGAGCAGAGCTAAGTCCGTCGTGTCACTGCGCGATGCCGTTTCGTCATCCTCCGCCACAGATGGGAATTCCAACTTTGCGGTTTTCATCCACGCCGGCGCCGTCGCCAGTCGCTCCGTGGCCCTCATTCGCCACAGCGCGGTGTCTCTTTCTGAGATTCCCAGATCCCTCAACGCGAGAAGTATCTTGGTCTCCACCGGTGCGGCGACCAGGTCGGCCGGTGTGCTTACCCCGGCGCGTTCCTCCAACCGCGCGAATACCGACGCGACGGTCCACTTCGCGTCGCCCGCGGGTGCTAATATATCAGCCATCACCTCGTCAAGCTCCTTCCCTCGCGCCACCGCGATCCACTCCAAAAGCGCGTCCGCGTTCACGCGTGCCGCGAGCATCACACGGTTCGTGTCAGTAGTGTCAAGCGCCGCGAGCGACTCTTGCGTCGCGATTCCCGCTTTAAGCAGTCGCTGCGCGACAATGGCACCGCCGACGATTGTGCACAACTGTTCGTCGGGTACGTCGCAGCACCGCGCGACGTCCATGTCGTTCAACCCATCGGGCATGCGCCGCGTGAGCAAACACGAGACACACGAAAAGGATGAGTTTGTTGAGGCAGTTGAGGCATCGCCGACTTCGGGGGCCTTGCCTTTGCCTTTAAAAGGTGCCGACACTGTGACAGACCCGACTGGCTGGTCGCAGCACGTCCAGCGGCCCTCGAACGGTCCCTCTCCCGGAACCCGCCGCGTTTTCTCACAGCGGTCGCATATCAGAAGCGTGGAAGGCGATCGATCCTCCGGGACGTGAGCGCCGGAGGTGCCCAGTCCATCGGACGCCTCGCTCATCGATCGCGTCGATTGAAGTGACACATTCTGACTTGGAAATGGAGAAATTGGCAAAAAGCGAGCCTCGGACGTTCACAAGCAAACAGTCACAAAATCGGGAACACGCATCGGCCAATCGGATAAAATGGCGATCATGGGTGACGAACGAAACCAAAGGTTTGCCGGGGGGTGCCGATGGGACTTCCCCGCCCGAATGTTAGCCTTTGCACCCCATTTCCGCACACACGGACGCACGTGTTCGCACCCGTATTGGTGTCAGCATGTTCTCCGTCGCCATCACGACGGCCGTCCCCGCGCCCGCCGCCCTTTTGGTACGTTCGTCGCCGCCGCTTAATCTCATTTTATCCCTGAAGCCAACAGTTGTGTTCATCCATCATCTCATCAGATAACAACCTTCCAAGCACGACGCGGGCTGATCCGACACGGACACACGGACCAAGAGCGACGCGGGCTAATCCGACACGGACTGGTGCCCCGACGTTTCTCGCGCTCGAGCGTACGATACGTCTATCAACACCACTGACCGTGCTCGATCCCTCGCACTCTCTTCCCCTTTCAGGCGGGCCGCCGCGTCCGTCGCGCCGCGCGCAGCTCGCGTGCTGCGATCCGTGTCTCGGCCCAGCAAAAGCCCCAAGGCCCCGCGGATGTGGACGAGGATAAGAACCAGCGCGCGGTGAACGCGATTGCCGGTGCGGCCGCCGCTGCCGCTATTCTGGGCAACACCGGCGCTGCCATGGCGGATGCGTACTCCGATTACATGCAGGCTCTCGAGGAGCAGAACATCAAACCTGGTGAGATCGTGATGGTCCAGCCGACGCCTGTCAAAGCCGCGCCGAAAGCCGCGACGAAGGCTGTGAAAGCCGCGCCCGCGCCGAAAGCCGCGAAGGCTGCCGCCCCTAAAGTTGACAAGGAGGCTGCCGCTGCTGCCAAGGCCGCCGCCGACGCTATCAAGGCGGAGAAGGCTGCCACCGCCGCCGCGGAAAAGGCCGCCGCCGACGCTATCAAGGCGGAGAAGGACGCCGCCGCCAAGGCTGAGCGAGACGCCGCTGGTGCCGAGAAGGCCGCTGCCAGTGTGGCTGCCAAGGCGGAGAAGGCTGCCGCTGCCCCCGATGCTGCGGAAAAGGAGGCTGCTGCCGCCGCCAAGGCTGAGGCCAAGGCGGAGAAGGCTGCCACCGCCGCCGCGGAAAAGGCCGCCGCTGACGCTATCAAGGCGGAGAAGGACGCCGCCGCCAAGGCTGAGCGAGACGCCGCTGGTGCCGAGAAGGCCGCTGCTAGGGAGGCTGCCAAGGCGGAGAAGGCCACCGCTGCGCCCAACGCCGAGGAGAAGGCTGCCGCCGCCACCGCCAAGGCTGAGCGTGACGCCGAGGCCGCCGCCGCTAAGGCTGAGGCTAACGCTGAAGCCGCTGTCGCGCGCGATGCCGCTGCCCAGGAAAGGGCGGAGAAGGCTGCCGCCGCCAAGGCTGAGCGAGACGCCGCCGCCGCCGAGCGCGCCGCGTCCAGACCCTCCAAGCCCGCCGCTCAATCCTCCGGTGATTCTTCTCCCCTCCTCGCCGGCGCCGCGGTCGTGGTTGCCGCGGGCGCCGCTGCCACTCTCGGCGGCAAAAAGAAGGCGCCTGAACCTGAGCCAGAGCCAGAGCCCGAGCCCCAAATGCCTAACCCTTTCTCTTTCTTCGGAAAGAAAGCGGCGGAGGCGGCTGTCGACAAGAAGCCTCCCGTCGACATCCCCAAGAAAAAGGGGTTTTCTTTCGGCGGGACAATGAAGATGAAAAAGCCCGAGCCCATGCCCACGCCGGTCGCGAAGAAGCCGAAGTTCTCCTTCGGCGGGACCATGAAGATGAAGAAGGAAACCCCCGCGCCGCCTCCTCCCCCCCCCTGAGCCCACGGGTTTCGCGAAACTGTTCGCCAAGAAAGCCCCTGAACAACAACAACAAAATCAAGTGCGAGATGTGGAGGTCGTTCCTCAAGAAAAGAAATCGCAGCCCAAGTTCACCCTCTTCGCCAAGAAGGCGTCCGAGCCGGAACCCGACTACATCCCCGAAACGGCGGAGGAACGCATCGAGCTTGCCACGCAAGAGGCTGAGGATATCGTCGCGGGTGCTTACGAAGCGGCGGAAGACGCGGCCGCGGCGGCGGCGGAGGCTGATGAAGAGAGCGAAATCGCGCAGGAGGCGTTCGACGCCGCGGAGACCGGCGCCGAGAAAAAGGAGGCCCGCGCCGAGCTCAACCGTGCCCAAAAGGAAGCTCGTCAGCTGGATCAAGTTGCCAAGGTGGCCGCTACGCGCGCCATCAACGCCGCGAAAAACGAGGAGCGTTCCATCGTCACCATGCTCTCCGCTGCGGACCGCAAGGTGTACAGCGCTACCGCTGCTCCCAAGGAGGCTCCCAAGAAGGTCGCCCCGCCTCCCGTGAGGGCTCCCGAGCCCGAGCCCGAGCCGGTAGAGGCGGCGCCCAAGAACCCATTCGCCGGGTTCAGCTTCCCCAAGGCCCCCAAGTTCAGCATGCCCAAGATCCCCAAGATGCCCGCGAAGGCGCAGGCGGCGGGAGCGGCTGCTTTCAAACAGGCGCCGGTCGTGGTTGTCGTCGAGGAGGTTGCCATTCCCGTCGAGTCGGAGGAGGATATCTTCGCGCGCGTCATGGCCGAGAAGCAAGCGGTTGACGCGGCTGACGCGGCCAGCAAGGCCAAGGCCAGGGTGGACGCGATGGCGAAGGCCACGAAGGAGGTCGAAGCCACCAAGAAGGCTGCCGAAGCCGCCGCGAAGAAGTCTGCCGACGAAAAGATCGCCGCGCAGAAGGCAAAGATCGAGGCGTTTGAAAAGGAAGTGGCTGACAAAAAGGCGGCGGCCAACGCCAAGGTGGCTGAGGCGAAGAAAGCGAACGACGACAGAAAGGCTGCGGCTGAGGCTGCCAAGGCTGAGGCGATCAAGGCGAAAGAGGAAGCGAAAGCTGCCAAGGCTGCCAAGGGTGGCGGTGGCTTTTTCTCTTTCGGCAAAAAGGATGCGAAGCCCGCGGCGATGCCCGCCGCTAAGCCCGCCGCCAAGCCCGCCGCCGCCGGCAACGACGCTGATACCAACGCTGCGGACGCGCAGAATTGGATTGACGGCTGGAAGAGTGGTGACGCCGCCGCGCCCGCCTCAGCGCCCGCCGCCGGCGCCGGTGACGACGCTGATGCCAACGCGGCTGACGCGCAAAAGTGGATTGACGGATGGAAGAGTGGTGACGCTGCCGCGCCTGCTGCTCCCAAGGCGGCTGCTCCCAAGGCTGAAGCGAAGAAGGCTCCTTTCTCCTTCCCTTCCTTCCCTTTCAAAAAGAAGGACGCCAAGGCGCCGGCGGAAAAAACCGAGCCGAAAGCAGCACCCGTCGGCGCTTGGCCACCCGCGGGGGCGAAAATGGAAGCCGTGCCCGCGAAGAAGAAAGCGGCGCCCGCCGCTCCCGCCGCGGGCGCGAGCGACGCGGACGCGAACGCGAAGAACGCGCAGGCTTGGATTGACGCGTGGAAGAGCAGTGAGAAGTGAGGTTTTTGATTGCGAAAAGCAAAATTGACAAACTAGCAGCATAAAGCATAATATACACGAGAGCACGAAAGGCAAACGACGCGCGTTATCACGTCACACCCGTTCCGCTTACGCTTACGCGGCGATGACGGTTTCCAGTTCCACGCCACCCACGAGCTCCGCCTCGACCATGCCTTTTTCCAGCCGCTCCAGCAGTCGCGCGTTGTACTCCCCCGCCGGGTAGGGGTTTCTCGTTTCCGCCCCCGCGGGCATGCGCGCCTTGGGCGCCCACTCCTGTTCCGGGACGTAGGTTCCCAGGACGTGGTCCATACCAGGGCAGCACACGTTGTAGTTCACGCGGCCGCTCAACACGTGGTGCCCGGTGTGGTTCTTGTACAGCCAGTCGTAGTACGGCGTTTTGCGCAGCGCCGTTCCCAGCCAAAGCGGGAAGTTCAAACCGTCCGCAAGGGGGATGTCGTCCATGCCGTGCATCGCGGGGTGCAGGGAGTTCCACACCAGCGCGTGCAGCGCGGTGGCGCCGAAGATAAGCCCGGCCATGGCGGGCAGGGAGAAGCCCTGTGAATGTGAACGAAAAGCGTCAGTTTTGAGTCTTGAGTATTTGTAAGAGCCGCGAGTACTGGTAAGAGTTACCAGTAGTGCACTTCCTTTTAATGACGGCCGTGTAGTGTTCCAGACGCAGTACGCAGAGTGTCAGGATTTGGGAAAGCCCAGATACGTACCATCAGGGCCAGGATCGGCACGGACGTTGGGATCATCTGCGCCACCATCAGCCCGGTCACGTCGTACTCAAACGCGGTGCCTCGGTACTTGCTCTTTTCCAGCATTTTGGCGGGCGTGGAGTTGAGCCACTTGGGGTCGGTTTTTAGAGACATGTCATCCAACGTCTCCGCGTGGTGCTCGATGTGCCCGCCACCATCCGCGCGCGGGGGTTCCTTCTCGCCCGTCCAAAAGCACGCCAGCCGTTGCATCCAAGGCGTTTTGTTGAACTCCGCGTGTTGGTAATACCGGTGCGTGACGTACTCGTTGAACGACACGATCGCGTACATGGTGGGAGCCGCGAGGATCCAGCGCACGGCGGTGGCGCTGATGGCGTCAGCACCGGCGAAGGCCACGACCTTGGTGCCGCTGCGACGACCGGTGACGGCGCGCGAACGGCGGATGGTCTTGTTGCCCACCACGGGCACGCCGACTAGCGCCTTGCCCATCGTCATCGTGGAGGCGGCTGCGAAAGACATTACGCGTGAACCTCGGGTGAAGCCAGTGCAGTGGATACTAGTGCGTAGCTAGTGTAAGTGTTGCGCCAGGCGAATGCTGGACAGACACTTGGGGGAGGTGGATTGGTGTGCGGAAGAGTGATGAGCGCACGGCGCGGTGGGCGCAACACCCGTCGCTGAATCCAAAAATCGACGTCACTGCCGTCTGACGAGAATATCCAGCAGCCAGACGCGCGCGAAATGGGAGGCACAGACTGAAAGGGGACAAACACACACTCAGCGGCAGGTCTCCAGAGGCCACGAAACGCCGGAAATCGTCGCTCCAGCAAAGGCTGAGGGTTTTTTAGTCACACTTTCCGATAAACGTCACCTCAAAGCTACCACACTACGCGCTTCGCGTCACGAGCGCACATCTTGACACGCGAAGAAGACGGGTGGTGAAGCATCTTTACCGAGCGTGATGGGAAGGAATCTTTGCCCGCATAGGAAGCGGAAAGACAGCTGCGCGAAGTGCAACCCCTGCCCGCACGGGAAGCTGAAACAGGGCTGCAAGGAGTGCAGGAAGCAGTGCTTGCACGGAAGGCAGAAACAGGGATGCAAGGATTGCAACCCCTGCCTTCACGGCAAGGTGAAAAGCAACTGCGCGGAGTGCACCCCCTGCCCTCACGGCAAGGTGAAAAGCAACTG
>TARA_B110000259_G_scaffold26588_1_pt1 | contig 12736 bp, 21 predicted proteins | sample TARA_B110000259 | Tara Oceans TARA_B110000259 (sample SAMEA4397649) | marine metagenome | biome: Polar Biome; feature: [SRF] surface water layer (ENVO:00010504); material: water (ENVO:00002006), including particulate matter (ENVO:01000060) such as... | depth 5 m | reverse complement strand
TTCTTGTTGGTGTTAAAGTTCTTGTTGGTGTTAAAGTTCTTCGAGGAGATACGTTTATCATATTGTTTCTTCTACCATAAACATTAGATCTTCTACCGTGTCTATCGTGACCATAACTCCAGTACCATGGATTTTGATAACCCCATCCGTAATAGTTATTATAACCATTTCCATAATATACATTACCCATATAAGGCCTCCATTGTTGATTATACCACATCCAGTTATTATTCCAACTATACCCTGAAATAAATCCACGTGAAGGTTTACAGAAATATGGAGAGTATGCAAAATCTGTCCAATCATTTAGATCGTGAAACCCGTGGTATCTACAATGTATCCAATTTCCACCGGCATGTAATCCAAAATCCCAAGGATCCATATTGGAAAACGTTTGTTGTGTAGTTGTGTACACTGTTACGTTTGGTTGCTGAACAGTATGGAGTGTCTCATGATATGCTACTGTATTTAATGTATTAAATTTAAATTGTAATGAGCTACAACTAGATAAAAGTAATGCCGAAATAATAAGTAGTTTTTTCATAAGTTTGTTTTTTATTTTATAGTTTTGACCCTCTCCATAAAACTGGGAGGGAAGAATCCCTTCTTATTTATCAGACTTCTAAAACATGCATCTAGAACATAAGTTATAGCATAATCATCTTCACTTCTAACAGATCTTCCAACACCTTGCATTATACTAATACCTGTTTTCCAATCATACCATTCGTTTGATGTTTGCATTTTAGCTTTAATCAGTGGATCACCTAATGATGGGTATGGTACCTTAAAGAATATTTGAAATCTACTAGTGTCATCTTTTAAATCTAAACCTTCTAATAAAGATGGTCCAATTAAAACAGCATCCTCTTTCTTTTTAAATAGTTCAAGTGACATCGCCTTTTCTTTTGAATTTTCGTAATCAATTAATCTAAAAGTGTGTTTGCTATTAGACTTGATATAATTCATAAACTCATATGATCCACAATGAATAATACCGCGTTGTCCTTTATGTTTAGCGATGATTTGATCTAAGATCTTAACAACTTTAGGTAAACTAGTTTCACGTTCTCTAAAAGAAAGTTTATGACGATTCACAAATATAACAGGAGACTTATCATAATTAAATGCATTGTCCATTCTGATAAATTTGGCATTCTTAATTCCCATAATTCTAACAAACGCTCTAGGATCACCAATAGTAGCCGACATAAATACTTTAAAGTTTGCCTTTTCATGAAGATACTTATTAATCATTAAGCTTTCTTCAACACACATGAACTTAGCTTCAAATTCATTTTGATCTAGAACCATTTTATCAATACCAACTTCTTTGATTAAGCTCAAATAATCTTCTATTTTACAATGTACATCTTTAAGTCTATCAAAATGTCCGAATGCGGTCTGCCAATCTTTAGGTACACCTACAGCTCCATATCTTTTCTTAGCCATTTTATTAGCAACTTGTCTAACTTTACCAAAATTATGTAGAATTCTTTCAAATTCACTCATGGCAGTAAATACATCATTCTTACCACCAACCATCATGTGATTGACTAATGATTGTATTTTATTTTTAGTATATGAAGCTTCTTGAAATCCTTGTTTGCTAGCAAAACGATTCAGCGTCATCATTCTGTCAACTAATCCAGGTTCAATACGTGGACTAAAATGACTCTGAACAATATCATCAATTCGGTGTGCTTCATCAAAGAATACAAAGTCTCTTTGTTCAAATGGTACAGGCCTATCGTCTTGTAACATTTTAGCTTCAACATAATTTCTTTGAATTAACCAAAATGAATAGTTAAGTAATGATACTGGTTGATCGATAGCTCTCTTTCTGTTTTGAAGGTATTCACAAGAACCCCAACATGACAACTTTTCAGCTTGCTCATAACCCATTCCTTTGAGTTTGCAATCACCTAACGAAAATGGTAAACCATTAACAGAACATTCATAATTGTCAACACCTTTAATAGAAGGCCATCTCAAACCATATCTATAGAAGTCAGATTCATATTGATCCTGAAGACTCAGGTCACTCGTTACCATATAACCTCTATTACCTAGTTCTTTTAGAACATGAGCAGACCACATCGCTATCAGTGACTTACCCGCACCTGTTGGTGCATCTATTACTAATGTAGAGTTAGGATCTTCTAAATAAGTTTCGCATATTTTAACTATGATCTCTCTTTGACCCTTTCTGAATACAAAGTCTTTTCCAAAAGTATTAAGTTCTATTGCTTTGTCAATAATTTGATCTATTCCGCGTTCCAACATATAACTTCTTTTACTTCAATATTAGCTTTATTTAATAATTCGACACCACTCATATCGCGATAGTCTTCTGAGTAGTATACTCGTTTAATTCCTGCTTGGATAATTAATTTCGCACAATCAAAACAAGGCGCTGTAGTAGTATAAAGATCTGCACCGTCTGATGTCATCGTAGACTTTGCTAGTTTAGTAATAGCATTTGATTCTGCATGTAAGACTTCTCTTTTTGTAGTTTGTTTGTGACAACATTCATCATCACATGTATATTGTTTCTCTTCTAAAATTCGTTTGTGATCTGAGTTTTCAATTCTTCTAGTTTGTGTTTCTTCACACGCATTATCAAAACCATGAGGTGTACCATTATAACCAAACGAAACTATTTGTTCGTCCTTTACAATAATACAACCAACTCTTCTCCGCTCGGCATAACTAAGCTTAGCAGTTTGATAAGCCATTTGCATATAAATAATTTCTACTGGTATTCTTGGCATAATAAATCTCTATTAAATAAAAAAGGTCCATGTGTTATACATGAACCTTTCAAAAAGTTTAATTCGATGATACTTGAATTAACCGTGTTTCTTTACTATTTTTATTAGTTCATCTAAAGATGCCTTAACATATTCGCTATAATCAGCATGTAAATCATCATCTTTGTCTAATGGATTATAATCCTTCCACTCTGTGTATTTAGCTATGAATGTTTCAGATGCATCAACTATTTTCTTGATATCTGATTTTGCGTACTCTTTACCGTAATAACCGTTTGGATCGACATCCATTCTTGCTGTTTCGTCAGTGAACGGGTTCTTAATATCTACACCTTCATAGTCAAATGAATATGCTTCGAATGTTTTTAAATGTTTCATTTTAATTTTATTATTTTCCTAACATTGTAGCTTTTAATTCGCTAAGTTTTGCTTCCGCTTGTTTTAGTACTACTTCTGCCTTTTTATAAGCCGCTTGTTTTTCTTTAACATTATCGCAACCAATCTCATATTCACTACAAGATTCTTTTGCACCTTGTAAAGATGAAGCAACTTTACCAAACGCTGCAAGAGCACCTTTATATTCAGTCGTATAATACGAAAGCCAAGATTTAGTTTCTGCAGAGAAATCCTTACTTATTTTTTGCATCTTTTGTAAAAGTTTTTCTGCTTTTACTTCATTTTGCTCTTCGACATCTTCGTCTCTTTTAGCAAGAGCACTCATCATTCTTTCTTCTTCAGCTGGAACATTGTTTTTCATATACGACCATTTAGCAGATTGTGTGCTACCAATGAGTTCACTATATGCTTTGACAAGTTTACCAAGTTGACCATATTCCTCTTCACCGCCGGCACCGTTTTGTAATTCTGCTAATTCACCCTCCATTTCAACCTTTTGTGCATCTAGGTCTGATAATTGAAGCTGAGCTTCATCTTCATCCATATCACCATTGTCCATGTTAGATTGAATTTCTTCCATTCTGTCATTAAGTTCAGTAAGATCATTTTGAAGATCTTTAATTTTCTTGTCGTTATTAGCCTCACTAATAAACTGTTCAAATAATTTAATGTGTTTCATAGTTTATTTTATTTTTATTATTTTTATAATACTAGACTAATTTGGAATAATATCACTTAGCTTGAAAACATCGGCGAACTCTTGCATTGTTATATGAGGTTTTACTGAGTTTGCCTTAGGATAATAAATTTGAAAGCTACCTTGCATCCATCCTTCTTCTGCACCGAAAGGATCCGCTGTTGAAATGGATTTAAAATCCGGATAATACTGTGGGAAATCTTTAAATTTAATTCCTACACCACTTGGTTTGCCATTTTCATCTTTCGCGCTATTTGCACTGTACTTAGCTACCTCTCCTGTAAGATCAGGCTTTCCGTTAGTATCATATTTCTCACCGTTTCGTATTGCTGTATCATATTTGTAAATTACTTGATGTTCATAACCTGCATAGTATGTACCGAGTGACACATCCAGTATTACTACTTTACAGTCTTTCAAGATTTTATTGGATGTTTTTTTAGTATCTATATAATCATCTCCAAAGTGGCCGCCCTGGTGGCCAGCTATTTTTATTAAATCCAAGCCGGTCATTGATTTGCCTACAGCCTTTTTTAGGATGTCATTGACCTGCTCCATTTTAGGCTCGTCGCTTTTATTTTCTGCATCTATATTTCCTAATTCGATGTTAACCTTTTCGTTTAATTTCTGTGAAGATACAAAGGCTTCGAATAATTTAATGTGTTTCATAATTGTTTTTTATTTTATTTATTTTGAAGCCCAAACCTCTTTCATTTCATCGATCTTTTTACTATATGCGTCTTTCATACTGTTTAACACAGCTTCATATGTTTCAATAGTAAGTTCATCGTCTCTAAGTTCTGCATGTGCAGATTCTAATGTCTTTGTAGCGAATGCAGCGATTAGTGCAGCATTCTCTTTAAGATAAGATTCTAATGTGTGATCAGGATAATCATCTCCGTCGTATGCAATCGCTTCTTTAACAGCACTTTCATAACATTCTTTGATTAATTCAGCAACTTGTTTCTCAATAATCTCTTCTTCTTCAGACTCGTCGCCCTCTTCCTCTTCAGACTCATCGCCATCAGACTCATCTTCAGCGTCCTCTTCCTTTTCTTCTTCTTCACCTTCGATTTTTTCGTGTTCTTCAGATTCTGAATCTTCATCAGAAATACCTAACACTTTGTCATCGTCAGTTTCTGTAACTTCGTCAGCACTAGTAAAATTTTTACTAGTAGCATACTCTTCGAATGATAGTATTTTTTTAGTCATAATATATTTTCTTTTTGTTTTTTAATATTCAAAGGGTGGAGTTCCATAGTCCGCTCTCTTAACAGCGTACCAAGTTCCTTTAGTTTCAAAGTACCACCACTTTGCAGTTTCTATAATCCATATTTTACCTTTAGGTGAAACTGATTTATAACCGCCTCTAGTGAAGTTCTTAGTTACCGGTACTCCATCTTCCCACTTCTTGTCAGTCGATTGAGCTTGCATTGATCTGCCACTAAAATGACCCAAATAAACACCGTCTTCTGCTTTTTCGTCTTTTGCAAATTGTAATAAAGCACTAGACGCAGTGTCAGATTCGTTAACGAATTCTTCAAATAGTTTTATTTTCTTCATAATAGTAATCAGATTCTTTTTATTATATATCCTTTTTATCTTTGGATTGTTTATTTGTATCCGGTTTTTTGTCTTTATCAATATCCTTAAGAGCTTTCTCCTTTGCCTTAGCTGTCTTTAGTTTCTTCTTTAATGAAATTTGCTGTATTTGCACTGAAGCCTTTTGACCATCCACCTGTGCTTGTTGCATTTGTGTTTGTAATAATAGTCCTTGTAATTTATCAGTAGGCTGTGGATCCTCACCTTTAGAAAGATCTAATATATCACCTTTAATGTCGTTTGATTTTTTAGAAAGTCCTTTTTGTTTCTTAACAAGATCTTTGATCTTTTGTTTATCGTTTTTAGGCTTACTCTTTTTCTTTTCAGTAATAAAGTCTTCAAATAATTTAATGTATTTCATAATTATTTAGGTAATCTAACCATTGTATCTCTAGTTTCGCTCTTGTCAGTGTTCTTGACAAAACCAAACACCTTATAGAACTTCTCTAATCTTGAGATAGAAGAAGCACCAAAAGATTTAGATGGTGTTAGGTATATTTTTAAGTTTTGTGTATCTGCATAGTCTGTAATTCTATTCATTATTTTAGATCCAAGTCCTTTACCCCTATTCTCTTTGGGTATTATAATATCTGATAGTTGTAAATACGTATCATGATCAAACAAATTCAGTGTAATATCAAACTCTCTTTCTAGTTCTTGTAAGATATACTTTTCATTTAAGAAATCTTCAAATATTTTAATGTGTTTCATATTAAATTTATTTCCAATTAGAATCAGGATCTGTGAAAAAATCTATTAATCTAGTTTCAATCTCTTCCCATGATTGTTGTTTTGATATACCCCAATACCAAACATTGTTATTATCACGCTCTACTGTATCTAGACTTTTTAATTTATTACCATCCATCATATCGAATCCAGGTAATTCGTCTTTATTCTCGCTTGGCGTTTTTATAGGCAGGTCACATAAATAACCACTCCTTATACCAAAATTTACTATAGATAATTTATCCTTTTTACCGTCATATGCAAGTGTTGCATATACAGTTCCACAGTCTTGTGACGTATTTCTACCAGGATATTCACCTAAATATACGTCAAACTCTTTTCCTTGTTTAGAATATCCCATCTTAGAAGTATCTACACCCTTTAGTATTTTTACTAGACCATCATATGTTGTTGGGGTATCCCCATATTGACGAATATATGCGCCTTGAATCACAAGTTCTGGTTTAAAGCTACCCACATTTAATTTTAATATGTCATCTACTGATTTTGCTTTCATGAATTTAGAAGCATTCTTCCATAACCATTTATAAGTCTCACCGTACCATATTCTATCTGCTGAATCTTTCCATTCGGCTATTTTTTTGGTCTGTCTGGAGGTAAGGGTAAGTTCACCTTTAGCTTCGTTTACAAATGCTTCAAATAGTTTAATATGTTTCATTATTTAAAATGTTGGAATTCCTCCTATTTTTTTAGCTCTTCGTCTCCAAAGATCCAATACTTCTTCTCTTTCTGTGCCATCAATAACACCACCTTGTTCTTGTGTATCTAAATATCTTGTAACTGCATCGAGCATAGGTTCTTTTCTCTTCTTAGCTTCATATCTAAGTCCTTGTAGGTTAGCATCAACTTCTTTAGGTAACATTAAATATTGTGCCTTAGGAAGGAGTCCCATTTTAATATAGGCTCTCAATTCACTATCATCTTCGTTTGGTTTACCAGCTCTATAATTTCCATTGTCTATGCCGTCTTGTGTAATATGTTCCATTTCATGTCTAATTACATCTGCTAAATGAAAGTAAACCATAGACCATTCACCTGGAATCCACTCTGGATTAATACCAAAATCAATATTGATAAATGGTGTCTGAAAATCTCCATCGTCATCTTCATCTCTACCATCTGCTCCTGTAGAATCTAGTACTTCAAATCCCTTAAATTTCTTATCAATATGAATAGTAGCTTCAAGATCAAACTCTAAACCACGCTCCTCTATTTGATCACCATAATTTATAACTGCATTTCCGCCGCTATAACCTTTGACCCATTTATTAAATACGTCTCTAGTTAATTTAGACGCTAGTCCATCATATGAGCTTCTGCCCTCACCGATAAAATCTTCAAATGTGTAAATCTTTCTCATATTGTATATATCATAAAAAAGGTGGAGCGAATTTCTTCACTCCACCAAGGGTAGTAGATAGTTGGTTTACTATTTAATTATCCATTAATTGGACCTGTTTCTCCAACTGTTGAACCTTCATCAGTAGTTACGAATACTGCATCTAATGCTTCTAAATATCCGTTAACATCCGAAACAGTTCTGATCAATTTATCCATCTCTTCAATAATTTGAGGATGTTCACCGATTCCTACTGCATTTTTTGTGTAAATTTCTAATGTTGCAATAGCTTCTAATCTCATTGCGATGTATTTTGCTCTAAGAGCATCTACTTTTAAACTCATACTATTTATTATTTAATGGTTATACTAATTCAGGTTGATATTGTTTCAAATATTGCTGCAGTGCTAATTCCTTGGCTTTTGCCTCTAATTCTACATCTAAGTTTAAACCATATGTATTTATATGTTCATAAATGTAATCTGAATGAGCGCGCTTGTTGGTTTGATCAGAATTCTCATGGATCATTTGACATGAAGAGTAGTGTACAAGTTGCTTAACTTCTTTTGGCCATGTTTTTGCTGCAAGTTTAAGAGCTTCCTCTTGACTAAGAATTCCAGTGTGACACCAATGATGGTGATAATCAAATGTAACTGGAATACCTATAACTTTAAATACACCTTCGTAAAGATCTTCAGTGGTAAATTGAGATTCCTTGTCGTCATTCTCAACAACTAATCTGGTTTTTACAGATGCATCTAACCTCTCAAAGTTAACACAGAAACGTTTCATCGCATTTTCCTTTCCGCCTTGTGTAGTATTAACATGTATATTTATAGGAGCATATGGAGTACGGGGTAAACCCAGAAGATCCATGATTTCGCCATGTTTATTAAGATCTTTAATACACTTATCAACTACACTGTGAGTAAGAGATGCTAAAACATCAAATGGACCAGGGTGAAATGTTAATCGCTGACCATATGAATTGACGAGTTTACCAGTTCCTGATAATATGTTTTTGATACGTTCATAATCTGGTAAATCGGATAATTCATACTCTGACATCCAAGGAAACATATCAGAACTAATACGAAACAGTTTGATTCCTTTTTCATGATTCCATTTAACGATGCGTGAAAGGTCCCTGACATTTTGTAATGCAAGTTCAGACGCATATTGAATACCTCTTTCTGTAAACGTACGTTTGATCATTCCACGGTTAGTAGTAATCTTTTCTGATTTTTGTAATGTAGTATTGATACAACAGTATCCGTAGTTAGTCGTCTGATCCATTTGTAATTTGTTTTATAAAGTTGTATATTAATACAATGATATAGATTGGCCAAACTAGCGTAAATACGATACGTTCTATTACATTGAATCTAAATTCTTCTTTTTTAATATAAGAAATTGATAGATCATAAAATGCATTACATCCAACACCTAACATTAAATAATATAGTATTATTTTATACATGTTTATTATATGCGAATTCGCCTACTTGTTTAATTTAAATAATTCGTAGTTAGAATTCATTGTTTTAAATTTGATGTAATCCTCTCGTTGCTCCTCTATTTCAGTTACGTTGGTTGTTTGCCAAGTAAATGCATCATTGAATGGAGACATGATCAAACTTCTACCAATTGCAATCTCTTCAAATTGATCTTTAAAAGTTCCATCTTCATTCCATTCAATCCAAACAATAGCTCTAGACATTTTAGTTAATCCATCACGAGATCTTAATAATTTCCAGTTTTGTTCATGTTCTTTGTAAAAGACCTCTACGAAATCATCGTTTAAAACTAGATTTCCATGTTCGTCCATGTCCATAAGGACCTTTGGTTGTACTCCACCTATCATAATTATATTAATTAATTTATACGTATTCCTCAATCCATCTGTCTACATATTCTCCTACATTATCTTTAACAACTTTGTAAATTAATGCTTCCACCTCTTTTCTACTATACATTTTCTTTTCTACAGAAGTAATATTAACTTCATTGTCTTGGTTTATTTTTAGTTGTGTATCATACTTATATGCCCCATATTCAAAATAATTCAATGAATTATCTGGTCTAATATTTACTTTTTTATACTCAATCTTAAACTCTCCATCAGGATTAGCTACATACTCTTTTAAGAATGATTGTTGTACTTGTGGTACTGCGATTTCTTTAAAATCTCTACCAATATGTTCTAACACTTTAATAGTAAGCTTAGAGTCAGTAGTTGCTATTACTTTTCTACAACCGTCTAATATAAAAGGAGTATCATCAATATGTCTTGCAATACCTGTTTTAGTATTTATTACAGAAGATGAAACATACTTTAATTCATTATCATTGTCTATAACCCAACCTTCTTTGATAGGTTCTACATCTTGTGATACTGTTATGTATAAGTGTTGGCTATTACCATGTAAATTACTTTCATTATCAAATCTTAAATCCTTATACCTATGTATAAATATTTGACTCTTATCTTCTGTTGGTAGCATTACTACCTGTACTTTTTGTTTCATAATTATATTAATTAATTTCTTCTAATACACAAGTATACCATCGTTGTGTTGGCATACCTTCTTTTAAAACACGATTCACGAATACTCTAGCATCGAACGCATTTGTAAATGCAGTTGGTGTATTTCTATTTCTGTCCCATCCATATTCTCTATGCCTTACAATTTTCCACCAACTAAACCATAAAAAACTTACTCGATACTCTACGAAAAACCTAGCATCTGAGGGTTCGCCTCTTTCGTTAAGCCAGTCTTGTCGTATTACTCTAAACTTTTTCATCAAAAGGCACCTTCAGCAACTTGAAAACAAGCGATACCATTTTCTCTCCACATCTTAACAACCTTATCTCTGTCATCAAATATACACAATATACTTGACTTGTCAGGGAATAATTGATCTAACCAATGTTGCTTTAATTTATTATCAGGCATAAATTTAAATTCACTATTATCTGGTCTCATCTTCAAAACATCAAATGGAACTCCAAATTTATTCAACCATTCCATAGTTGCAACCTTAGTTACTTTAGATCTTCCACTAAAAATTACAATTGAATGTCCTTGTTCTTTCAACATTTTGGCCATTTCAATAACAGGTTGGTTTGGTAAATCTAATTGGATATTATTAGGGTCAAAGAAAGTGTCCCAATCCATCTTACCATTTACATTTGTTGATTTTGCTCTTCTAGCATCAATCAATGCTAAGGTTCCATCTAAATCAAATATTGCCGTCTTTTTCATAATTGTTATATGTGTTTTTTAAAAATTGTTTATTATAAGCACTCTTCCAATAGTTCTTGTATTTTAAGTTCCATATCGTGAGCCTCTTGTAATGTAAATACATCAGTATCTAGAAATAAAAAGCCCGAACTGGTTTCAATAAATATTGAGTCTTCGTGGATTTCAATATTATCAATCGTATGGATTGTATTATTATCTAGAAATACCAAATGCGATGTTGATTCTATACGATCAACTCTATCTTGAATATTCATTAGTCCCACTGTTTTTCAAAAGTGTACCAATGATCTGCGCCTGCACAATCACGACATGCATCTACTACAAGTGTTACTTTGTCCTGGAATGTCAATGTCTTTAAAACAGATGGCACGTGCATTTCGATCAACTCGTCACTTTCAAGATAAGTAGAACAATGTCTTGCAATACCGCTTATAAGTCTATATGCATTATCCTCAACACTGTTAAATCTACTGCCACTGTAATAATCTGAACTCTCATCAACGGTGGCTAAGGCGTACAATTGATCTAGTCCTAATACATTTCGCACTTCTTGACAGATTGCTTGTATCTGTTCTTTGTGTTTAAGAACTGCTTGATAACCTTGACCACCAACTCCGTTACACTTAACTTCACTTACTTTAAATTGTTTCATATCTTTAACTCTTTTAATTATACTACTAATATACGACTTTTTATTTAAACGGGAAAGTATTTAGTTACTTATTTTCAAAAAGTTATTAACAATTTATACGTAGTCCTCAATCCACCTGTCTACATATTCTCCTACATTATCTTTAACAACTTTGTAAATTAATGCTTCCACCTCTTTTCTACTATAAATCTTTTCACCTACATCTACGGAAGTAATACTAACAGCATTGTATATGTTTATTTTAAGACTCATATTTTCATTACAAACTTCTTCACTCATACATTGCATACCACAAGGTTTGCCTGTCTGTGTGCACAGATAGTTATATTCAACCTCATATTCTACATCAGGAGTAGCAACAAATTCTTTTAAGAAAGCGTGTTGTAGTTGTGGTATAGGTTTTTCGTAAACACCTGGGTTAATTATTTTATCCCATCTTGTTGCCTCAATAGTAAGCTTAGGATCAGTAGTTGCTATGATTTTTCTTGCAGTGTTACCTAAATCATTAGAATATCTGCATAACTCCTCTGTGCCAGGCATACCATATGATTTGATACACCAATCACCTTTTTTAATAGGTTCTACATCTTGTGATACTGTTGTGTATAGGTGTTGTGGATTATATAATAATGAGTTATCTAAAGGAATACTATTATACTGTAAGCCTAATAATTTATCATTAATAATATGACTCTCATCTTCTGTTGGTAGCATTACTGCTTGTATTTTTTGATTCATAACTTTTATTTTTTATTATGCTAATTCTTTATAAACTCTAATTAGTTCTCCAATTCTTTGAGAAATAAATCTTTGAGAAGATTCATCCTTCATTTTAACATCTAATTTACTAACAGAACCTTGTAGATTTACCAATTGAGTTAATAAATTACCTACTGTTGATTCATCTAACACATTTTGAGATTGTTTTGCAAAATGAAAGTTAATCAACTCGGTTAAATTAATTTTAACAGAATTCATTGTATTAAGACATTCATCATAAGATGCAATAATTTCTCTATTTGAAACTTTTTCAAATGCTTCCATTCCAGAAATATATTTGTTATCAATTTTAACATATCGCAAACCAGAGTGAGTTGGGATATCAATACGAGAATCATCAATACCTCTTGCTTTCATAATGTCTTTAAATGTTTGGATAGTATTTGGCGTAAATTTACATTTGGTTTCAAATACATTTTTAGCATCAATAGAATACAATGGAACAATATTTAAGTATTCACTTACTGGGTAGTTAATAAA
>TARA_B110000259_G_scaffold90507_1_pt1 | contig 12799 bp, 16 predicted proteins | sample TARA_B110000259 | Tara Oceans TARA_B110000259 (sample SAMEA4397649) | marine metagenome | biome: Polar Biome; feature: [SRF] surface water layer (ENVO:00010504); material: water (ENVO:00002006), including particulate matter (ENVO:01000060) such as... | depth 5 m | reverse complement strand
CGTATTGTATTCCTCCTTGGTAATCAACAGGACTATAGTATTTAAATCCTGCTCTATATGGTTTTATATATAGTATTTCAATTTCGCTTCTAGAAGTTCCAAATACAGGTATTCTTTCTAGAAAGTCTCCTTGTTGATACTCTTCCCAGTCATAAAAATAATAGTAAGCAGGAATATTTCCTTCCTCATCTACTTTTTCAGCTCTTAGAGTTTCAATAGGAACGTGCTCTACTTGAGCTATTCTACTTCTGTCTTGAGTGTATATAATTTGCATTGCACATTGACCCATTAATTTTAAGTCACTTGCTAGTTTCATTTGCATATCCTCAGAAAGCATAGACTTCATTTGAGCATACTCTGCAGGTTTTCTATTTGAGTCTGTAGCGTCTAAATAGCGACCTACTATCATTTGAGAAATACCATTTATAAGAGCGTTATTTGTAGCAGATCCGTTATATCTATCAATAAGAAATTGAAAGTAGTTATTGTCTCCTCCGTATTGAATCCACTCTTGGTTAGATACTTCTTTGACTTCAGGAGTAGTATAAGTGCTTAATTGTAAAAAATTAACTTTCATATTAGTATATTATATAATCATTATTTCCAGAAGTGTTTTCTATATATAATCCTTGGTTCATATCATAATAATTATTTGTTTCTTGGTCAATAGTTTGATCTGTACAAAATATTTTATCTCTAAAAATAACAGTTCCACTAGTGTTAGAAATTTTCAAATCATAAAACCTTCCTTCTAATAAATCTAAATTTATTGTAATATACATTATATCATTTGTTATTACAATTCCTACTTCGTCTTCCCAGTCATAATTAGCTAACTGCCATTCAAAAGTATTTGTGTTCCAGTCACTACCTGTACTTAAAACGCATATTTGCTCATTAGTACTTTCATCTCTTATACAAATCTCTGCGTCTGTAACATACTCTCTAGGTATTACGCTAAATGTTTGATCTGCATTTGAAGTTGTTAAAACTATCATTTACTTGTTTAATAGTATAACGTAATAATTTCACATTTTGCATAATAAATATTAAGAAAAAGAAAAAGGGCTATAAAAGCCCTAATCCTAATCTAAACACAGAAAAAAACTTTTTATGCAGGGTCTATATTAGCTCCAATAACTAAAGCACTAATAACAGCACTTGCACAGAAAAAAGCAGGTAATTGCTCTTGAGCTGTGAATGTTAAATTGAATCCAGTGAAATCTGCTAAAGCAGTTCCAGTTCCGATAGTTCCCGCTGAAACGTCAGCTCCATTATAAGCTCCAACTAAAAAGTAATTAGAATTAAAGTCCTGAACAAATACGTGAGGATTTCCTTTAGCTACGTCTTGCAACTCAGCTTGAGTATCTTTGTCTAATTTTTGTAATTGAATATTTACATTTTGGTCATAGTAAACCGTTCCGTTTTCAGCACTCGCTGTAATGGTTTCCTCCATTCCTGAAGAACCAGGTTTTACTAAGTATTGGTAAGCTGCAGGAGTCTCACTAATAGTGGTAACTTCTGCTCCAGTAACTGACAAAGTACCTAGTGCTCCAAAGTCTACTAGTATAATACTTTTAATGCCACCTACCGACTTCAAACACGGAAGATTTCTTCCTGTCGATAATATTGAACAACTCATATTTATATATTTTTGTAAAAAAAAAGGGCAAGTAGGTTGTCCCCACCTACCCTAAATTTTTGGTTAATTTAATTATTAAGAATAAACTACAACGTCAGAAGAGATACCGTAATTTACAGACCCTGAAAATCTTGCGATAATTCTTGCGTTTTGTGAACCATCTAAGTCTCCCATATCTAGAAGTTTAACTTCATTCAAATTTCCTACTAGAGAAGTTCCAAAATAAATATTAGATTTCTCTGCAGCAAACATAGTGTTGTCTTCCATTCCTTGAGCAACGAACACTTTTACTCCGTCAAAAGATAGTGAACCGTTATTCCACCACTGAGTTCCCATAGAATTTGTACCTGCAGCACCTAGTCCGTTAGCTCCGAATCCACCTAAAGCTCTTACATAAGCTCTAGCTACATTTTGAGAAACGTATAAGTATAGGTCTTCTTTTCCATATAAAGCAGCAGGAATTTGATCTACAACGAGACCCATCTGAGCTATTACGTTAGCAGAATCAACTGCAGCAGCAACGATTTTTTGAGCAGCAGGAATAGAAGCATCAGCAGCAGCCAAAGTTACTAGACCATCATATTCTCCTGGATTAGCGTTAACTCCAGACCAGATAGTTTGCTCTGTTTTTTGAGCAATTTCTGCAGCAACGTGAGCTAAGATAAATCCTGCAAATGTTGGAGGCATATTTTTAAATCCACTGAAACCCATTTCTTGAGCTTCCCAGTCAGATAAAAAGTCTTGCTTACATAATTGTAAGTTTACTTGTAAGTTAGAAGGCTCTAGGATTCTCTCAGTTAAGTCAATAGTTGACGTAGGAGTAAAATCACAGGTTGCATCTACTACTAACGAATTAGTAGAAACTTTTTTAATTACTTCTTTGTAGTTAATATTCGGTTTTACAGTTATTCCACCATCTTCAATAGTACTTGCACTTAATAAAGCTGCAGCTATATATTCGTTTGCGAATACTCCTGCGTAAGTAGTAGTAATATTAGTTGTAGTAGCTAAATTTACATTTCTTTTCATTTTATTATTTATTTTTGATATTATTTAATTTAGACAGAACTCTATCCATTGTTGTTTGAGGTCTGTTTTGTCCAAACGCTAATTCGTCATTTTTTTTGTTAGACGGTGCGTGAGCTAGAGGTTTTCTAGCAGGAGTTTTTGACATTTTTTCTTTTACTTTGTCTACTTCTCCGTATTTTCTTTTTAACTCTTCAATTTCTTCTTTAACTTCCTCGATAATAGGACTTACTACTTCTACTACTGCAGCTATAATATCCCCTAATTCAGGAGCAATTTCTTCAGGAACTTCAACGATTATTTCTTCTTCTAAGTCTTCTTTTACATCTTCTCTTTCATCTTTGATTCCGTCTTTGTATCCTTCTTCTTCTGCTTCAGGCACAGTTTCTAGTCTTACTTCGTCTATCATTCCGTCATCCTTTACAATTAACATACGACCATCTTCAATCATATATTCTCCTGCAGGAAGTGGAACTTTTTCGTCTTCGTCTGTTATGATAAAAACGCTCTCTCCTTTGTCATAGCTATCGGCAAATATTCTAGTACCGTTATCCAGGATAAGTTCTTCTAGTTCAACATTAACTCCTAGGAGCGTGTTGATCTTTTTTAACATTTCACTTGCTTTCATTATTTATTATTTATTTATTAATGTTTATTATTAACTTGGTTTTGCTAAGTTAAACGCTCCGCTTAACCTGTTATAATTATTATCATATTCTCTGTATTCTTCTTGCATTTCTACTAACAATATATCTGAAAATCTATATACATCTGAATTATTAGGGTCTATTCCTAGTTCGTCAGAAAGTTCTTCGTATGCATTTAATTTTTCTTCTAAGTTGTCCATTTTATCTTTTAGCTGAGAAAATTTAGATTCTAGATTTTCAAATTCTAGATAAAAGTCTTCAGATACTCTAGACCACTCATCGTGTAACTCATAAATTTCATCTGCTTTTTCTACAGCATCATTTAAACTTGCGTCTACAAAAATTACTTCAGCAGAATCTTGAGCCGATCTTAAATCGTCTATAGCAGCTAACTCTATTTTGTTTTCAGCTTTTAATATAGCAAAGACTCCGTTGTCTTCAGAGTATAACTTATTTAGTATGTTTTTAAATGCGTTCATATTATGAAAAGTCTGCTAGTCCGAAGCGTTCATTAGCTTGTATTAATACTTCTTTATAAGCATTTTTAAACTCAGAGTCTATTGATTCTGCATTACTTAAAATGTTTTTAATTTCTTCGTAGTTTGATACTAGTTCGCTAGGATTAATTCCTAACTCTTCTGACTTTGATTCTAACTCCTCTATTTTAACTCTCATATTTGTATATGCTTCCTCAAAACTATAGGCTGCTCCATTTACTACATAATTATCGACTGCTATACTAAGCTCCGTTCCAAAATCTAAAATTTTGTCTTCCCATTCTCTCATAAAATCTGCTCCATAACTAGCCTCACTATAAGATTGTTCTAGCCAGTCAAATTCATTATCTATATCACTTACTAAAGACAAGTCTACTTTTTTAGAAAGTTCTTGTTTTCTAGCGTTCTTTAGTTTGTTAAGTATTATTTGTTTTGTGTTCATATTTATAATCCTAAATTTTCAAGTTCTCTTTTTTGTTCTTCAAACCTACCCTCTATATAATCTAAGTAATCTAATTGCTCTAAGTGTTCTTGATAGTCTGGATATACAGTTTCTACAGAAATACCTAGTTCATCTGCTTTCTCTTTAATTTGTAATAACACTTCTTTGTCTCCTGCTACGTCTGCAGGACTTATATAGCTTTCTGAGTTTTGAAAATAAATAGTTCTTAAGTCGCTTCTTAATTGATAAAACTCTTCAAACTTTTCGTCAAACCACTCTTCAGTAGTATAAGACATTCTACTGACTTCCTCTTCTAAATATTGAAACTCATAGTTAATATCGTCTACTAAAGACAAGTCTATTTTTTTAGACAGCTTGGTTTTGTTTTTTTGTAATTTATTAAGAATTACTTGGTTGAATTTAATAGCCATAAATATCCTTTATTAGTTTAACACCTGTAAAATTTATTTTGCATTTTCAGTTTAGCCTGTAATTCTACCTATACCCTGACTCCATAAACTACCGTCACAGCATTCTCTAGAATAAGTATTTTCGTCTTTACAATAACACGCTCTAGAACTACTGTTAGGACTAGCAGGATTCCAACGTGCTCTATATGGAATAGCCTGACTGCCTCTATTAGTTTTATTAGTTCTTTTTCTTATTGGCATAGTTTGCGTTTTTAATTAAAAGCTCTTTAAGTTTTAATAAGTTGATACCTGCTTTTATTTCTGACTTAAAATTATCTTTTATTTTTTCATTAGGTCTTTCCTCTTTGTCTAGAAAGAAACCTTCTATACTAAAACCTTTTACGTCTCCACTTTTTACAAAGTCATTCCAGATTTCATCGTTATTTACTTTTACAGCACCCATCCAAGTCCCTACTGGAACATCCATACCATACAAAGCAGTTTTATCTTTTTGTTTGTCTTCTACTATCCAGGACTCTACAAGTGTTAATCCTTCTATGTCAAATTGGTGTTCTAGTGTAGCGTTGTTTTGTTTTCCTTTCATTAAGAATAACTCACTAGCTTTCTTAACAGTTTCTTTTGAGAAGTAGATATAGTACTCTTCTGTTCCGTCTTTTCTATAAATAGTTTTATTAGGAATTAATAAAGCACCCATTAGAATCTTTTTGTCATCGTCTATGGATTTTAGCTTTACTTCTTTTTGGTCTTTTAATGCTACGAAGTTTTCTTCTATAGCAGGACTTTCTACAATACTGATTGCGTCAATACCTCCGAACTCGTCCTCTTCGTCTATAATTAGTTCTACTATCTTCATATATATATAACGTATTAATTATTTATTTTGTTTTTATCCTATCGTTGCTCCCTGGACTATATTTCTGTCAAGACTTTGAGCAGTTGTAACATCATTACTAACAACGTATGCTCTCATTGGTTGTTGGTTTGCTCCTGCAATAGTTTCTGCTAACTGACTAGTTTCGTTTTGACCTACTATATTAAAAGCAGGTGCACTTTGCACTGGAGCTTGTATTGTTGGAGACCCACCTTTATCTTTTCCTCCTGCAGTAGTAGCTACTGACTTAGTTGAACTAACCGCAGATTTTATAGCCATTATAATTCCTGCAGCTTGTCCTGCGTAAGCAAGTAATGGTAAAATGTTTTGAGGAAATCCTATTTTAGCAGTCTCTGCAGTACCTGCAGCTATAGAACTACCTGACTTTGCTAATTCTAAATTAGCTTCAGCTGATACTATACTAGCTTTGTTTTGTAATGCTCCTATATCAATTAAAAACTCTTGTAGAGCTATAGCTTGTTTAGCAAGTAATAACGCTTTACTAAGTTTAGATTCCTCTCCACCTAGTTGTATTAAATTATCTAAAGTGTCAGATTTAAATTTTCTTTTCTTTTCTTCTAAGTCTAGTTCAGCATCTAATACTTTTTGAGCTTCGTCTATTTTAGTTTGTTGTAATTTTTGGAACTCCTCGTTTTCTTTATCTTTTTCAGCTTGATCTTCTTCGTCAAATACTGCTTGTTGATCTGCTAACTTTTGTCTTTTAGCTTCATTTAATGCTAATTGAGTTTCAGCAGTCAACTCTTCTGCCATTATCAACTCGAACTCTAAATCTTGATAATATTTTCTTATAGCTTGTAATTCAGCTTGTCTCTTGTCTTCTTTAGAAACTATAAGAGCTTTGTCAATTTCTTCTTCTAGTTTATTAAGTTTTTTCAGTTCTTCTAATTCAGCTTTTTTAGCATCTAGTTTAGCCTTCTCTATATCGTCTACTATTTTTTGTTTTCTTTTAACTTCATCTTTGTCAAGATTAGCTATAGAAGTATCTATCTTAAATTGTTCTTTTTTTAATTGATTAATTTTGTCTTCTAATTCTATTTGTTCTTCAGTTTGACTAGCTTTCTTTTCAGATTCTATTCTTGCTAAATTTTCTTGATAGTTATAACCTTTTCTAACATCAAAAGAGGCTTTAAGTTTATCAAAGAAAGTAATTTCATTATCTCTAGCTTTTTGCTTTTCTAGTAAGGCTTGATTTTCTAGTAACTCAGCTTTAACAATTTCTTGTTGTATTAATAATGTCTTTCTTAAAGTTAATAGAGTTTCGTCTGTAGACTCTCCTTTTAACTCTTGAAGTCTAAGCTGACTATTTAATAAATCTACTTCGTCATTTAATAATTTCTTAGTTCGTTCTAGTTCTTCTCTTTGTCTTTCTAGTTCCGCAGTTGCTCCTGAAATAAACCCTGTAATGTCTTCCCAATATGTAGCTATAGTTCCTAGGGCTACTACTATTAGTCCAATTCCAGTTGCTGCTATTGCTACTCGTAATCCTTTAAAAGTTTTAGATAATCCTTTAACAGTTGTTATACCTTGACTAATACCTTTTTGGAAATCCTGAAATTTAGTTATAGCTCCACCTGTAGCTTTATCTAGAAGTCTTACAGCATCTCTATTTTTAGACGCAGTTTTATTAAAATTTTCTAGAGCAGTTTGTACTCCTTGTATTGCAGCCTCTGCTTCCTTACCGCCTTCTACTCTTATTTTTTGGATTGAATCTGCCATTGTATTTCTTTTTTAAGTTTGTTTTTTGCCTCTTTAAAGTTAGTAGACAATTTCTTAGCTCCTTGAGCAAACCTTATATTCTCAGTCTCTCCGTTAGCATATTTTAATAATTCTATTATATTTTTTATCATAATTTTAAATTTGAAAACAACCAATTGCAGTTATTACTGAAGATGCATCTAAATTCATAACCAGTGTATAGCCTCCTCCTCCAGTACAGTGAGTAGTAGTTTCACCAGTACCCAATTGATTATAAGTATTTGCAGTGCCTGTATTTAAAAGAGTAGCTAGATTACTGTCAGAATATATAATGTCTCCTATAGCTAAATTTTCTGCATTTCCTATAGCAGAACTATAATAACCTGTAAATTGAAACTCTTCAATAAACAAATCACTAAGCTCAAGACTTTGCTGAGAAAAATTATTTAATAATTCTATATTGCTTTCTCCTGTTTGTAAATTAGTTTCTATAGTATTAATATTAAATGATCTGTTGTTTATAGTAAAGACATCATTTAAAGTAAAATTATATAAAATCTTCAAAGGCAAATAGGCTTTAACTTTTATTAATCTTCGGTTAATAGTAAATATGCTTCTTATATAATTCCTGTAATAGTTAGCAAATAAAGTTCCGCTAAAAGTTCCATTAGGAGTATATTCGTTAGTCTCTTCGTAAAAATTAATATTACTAGTAGTAATACTAGGGTCTAAATTTACACTGTTAGAAGGTATAAAATAACTCGTTACTTCTTTATGTGTTGAAGGAGTATCTCTAAAAGCAATAGATTTATAATTAGGTTTAGTATTATTTATTAGTATAGGATAAAATAATAAAGGTTTACCATAATAAGCATCTTGATTATCGTCTACAAAATAAGCATACTGTATAGAAGTTTTATTTGAACTAGGAGTTAAGTTTGTATTAGCATCAACTAGTCTTTCATTCAATACGTGCTCTATAGGAATCTGTATTGAATAACTAGAATTATTACCATCAAAGCTGTCTCCATTAGTTGTAGAGTCTCCAGTAAACTCTTCTGCTGCCCATAATTTACCTGTTAATTGATTGTACTGTTTAGCTAAAAAAGTTTCAGTTCCCTCATAACTAAAATTAATTTCTCTGTAAGGTAATGCTGCGTCTACAGAACTAGAATTAATATCTATATATTTAGATATATCGTAAGTGTTATAAGTAGCATAAAATTCATCTAGAGTTTGTACTTTAATTTTTTGATAGTCTGGGTCTGCAGGATTTTCTACATAGTAAGCAGTTAAGTTAAACATTTGAAATATAGAAGTTAAAAATTCTAACGTACCCATTTCTGGAATTTGTTGTCTAATAACAAAATCTATAGAAGCATCTGCGACTACTGCATTTGTAGTAGTAATGTAAGTTTCTGACCATCCTGACTGAGTTAAATATCCTGACAATTCCCATTTAATAGTACCAAAAGTTAAATTAACTCCAGACGCTACAAATATAGTTACTGTATATCCTGCCTCATCCATTATAGGCATATCTGCTCTAGTTAAAGTTTGTGTCCCATTTAATCCAATATGACTAGACCAAGTAACACTATTTCTTGAAATAACAACATCGTAAAAATCGTTAGTGTTTGGAGTCAATGTTAATGTTTGTTGTATAGAAGGTAAAGATGTATTAGGACAAGAAGCACTAGCGTATGGATTACAAGACGAATAAACTTCTAGAGTTGTTCCAGAAAGCATTGTAGTATATACTCCGTTATTTATACTAGGTTGGAACTCTGTAACTAAAGTAGGAAAACTTTGTATTTGCTCTGCAGGTTCTACGCTACCTTTTTTTCTGTGTAACCACATAAACAAATCATAGTAAGGTTCATTAGTTGAATTAAAAAAGTCAGTACTAAAAGTTATATCTGTATATTGGTTTTCTATAGCTAGTATTATATTATTTAATCTTATTGCATATTTTAAGTCAGACCATAACACACCGTTTTTACTTCCTGTATTATGAAAAAATAAATTACCATCTACTACGTTATGAGTTTGTGAATTATAATATAACCTAGAAGGATTTAAATCGTTGTCTTCGTTACTTGCTCCAGAAGTTATTAAAGGTGCAATTATATTTCCAATATTAGCTTTTAACCTTGCTTCAACATTGGCACTACTATACGTTAAATTATAATTATCTAATTGAGTTAATGACTGTAGTTTATCGTCTCCTATAATATCTTTTAAACTTACGGTTTGTCCGTAAAAAACTATTCTATAAGCGTAAGGATTATTTAATTTTAAATCTACTCCTTCTAGTTTTATAAAACCTTTTTTATAAGGAACATAATTAAGTTGTATTTCTGCTGCAGTTTTAAACCTTGCATCATAAAAATTAGTTGTTATATCATAATTATTAAAATGTCTAAAAATTTGATTGTTTACTTTAGACGCAGGTATAGTAAAGTCTTTTGTAAATTCTACAAATATTTTTGCAGGGTCTTTTATATTTTGTATAGTTTGGTTTAAGGTTACTGTCTCATCTTTAAACAAATCAACTCTTTGTCCACCTATATATAATTGTAGTTTTTGCATTATCTAATATTGTTTATATAATCTGCTGACATAGCAAACTCAAAAGTATATTCTATTAGTTTATTATTTAATACAGTTTTTTTAACCATACTACTCTTTGTGACGTTTACAGGTACAATATTATATAAAGAAGGATTTGTTTCTTTAGCTCTTTTAATCCAAACTTGCTCAGATAATAACAGTTGTTCAAACCATAGATTACACCACTCAGGATAAAAACCAGAACTTAATGTTATATTTTCATTAGCTACAGTATTATAATCTTGTCTAGTATGATCAACTGTACTATAAGTACCTGCAGAATTTCCTGTAGTTATTAAAGTATTTCTTTGATATTTCTCTTGTTTTTTATTTATTGTATTAACAAATTTTAGAAAAAACCATAGCTCCTGAGTAGAACCGTATTGATTTACAAATACAACTTTATGTCCCTCTCCAAATTTAGTACAGTCTACTCTTATTATATTCATTTTTGTTCCTGCAGACGTTCCTGAAATTTCAGTTGCAGTACTATTATATGGAGAGTAATTTCTAGTATATTGAGTTGTAATATAAGGTATATATCCAGTAGCTCCAACTGGTGCGTAAGTATAAAAACGATTATTTAAAGTTCCGTTTGGGTCTGGTGCAACTAGCCAAGTAGGAACAGAACTTCCTGGAAATGGATTAGGATTTGCACTTTCTAAAAAAGTTCCGTAAGCGTCACTACCAAAATCAGTATCAGTATCTGTAGTTAACGCAGTCCCAGTTCCGTTAGTAGAAGCGTGAGAAGTTAAAGTAGATATTATAGTTATAGTGTCTCCATAAGTAAGACCATCATAGCTTAAATCTAAAAAATCTCTACAGAGTTCTGAAATTTCCCAGAGCATTATAGCTCCTGCGGTTGTTTGTTTTACTAAAGTATATTGTAAAGTTCCGTCTATTGTTAAAGTTAATTTTGCAGAGTTTGCTCCTGTCCCTGCAGTGTCTTTTCTATAATATGGACTTCTTAAAGCTATTGCACCCATTATGTTATTGTTATTATTAAATCGTTACTTGAATCTATACTTTCAAAAGCTAATTTTATATCTCTTCCTAGTGCGTCTTCTAAATCTGCTTCTAGTTCTCTAGTATATTTATTAAAAGGTGCTGAGAAGAAATTACTAGCTTGTAATCCTGTTAAGTATATACTTCTTGATATTAAATACTTTGCTGATTTTTGTGTTATAAATCTTCCTGTTTTTGGGTCTCTTCCTTTTATCGGTTTTGTATCTACCCATTTACTAATACCCTCTCTTAATCCTCCTTTTTTTCCTGAGCCTGTTCCAAACCTATAAGGACTCATAGGAGCTTTGTTATATCTCTTTAGAGAATTAGGAGGCATCTTAGAAGGAGCTGCTCCCTGGACTCCTAAGTCATAAAACGTAGCATAATTAGTAGCTTCAAAATCTAGTTCTATATTGTCAGAAACTTCTGAAATTTTAAAATCTAAACTATTATATATTTCTCCATTTGCATTACCTTTATTTGCTAAGTTGTTTTTAGCTGCAGATACTACGTTTAAAGCAAACGCTTCTAGTATTTTATTTACTTCTGCTAACATATATAAATATCATTTTCTACAGTTATGTTTACATTCATAGCCCATCCTACTAATTCGTTTTCAAATCTATCAAAGAAAGGTTCAAAAGTTACGTCAGTATCTACTTGATACATATCGTTAAATAGTTGTCCCGATCTCATTTGTTCTACGAGTCTATTGCCTACTCCTAGCTGAGTATTAAGAATATCCATTTCGTCTGTATTGCCAGTAAATTGGTTTACTACTATTGCTTTGTTTATGTCTACTATATCCATTAAGAGTATAGTCATATTGTAAGTCATTACTTGTCCGCTCTGAACTACGTTATTCATTATGATATGAGACAAAGGAAATATAGTTTGCTTTCTTAAATCTACTTGAGATATGTCTCCAAATGTAACTGTCTTAACAAAAGGACTTTCTAGAAGCTGTTGTTCTAGTTTTTCCATTATTAAATAGTAACTTCTTATTCCTCTTTTATTACTCATCTCTTTTTTATTTTAGATACTTGTACAGTATTTTTTTCTTTTATATACATTAATGCACTTAAACATTTATGGAAATTAACCTTAGTAACCTCATCTAGTTTTGTCACGTCTTCTTTTGCGAGTCTCCAGATAGAATGATACCATCCGTACTTAACATTGAAGTTAGCTTCTCTTGATAGATCTGCGTCTTCGGATTGTTCAAAGAGCTCCTCATAACTTTCATTAAGTCCTTTTCTAAACTCCAAAAAAAAAGCATACATCCCATTACTAAATTAAGAGGCATACGTTTCATTACTTCCCAATAAGTGTCTCCTTTATACTCTTCTATCTCATAGCTACCTTTATAGTTTTGTAATACTGGTCTATATAAAACTGACATAGCTTTGTGCATTTGCTGCCAGTCTACTATATAAGTATCTACGTCTACATACTCTCCGAAAGTCATATCGTCTAGCTGAGGAATAAAACCAAATTCCATATTATCAAAACGCCATCTACTTATAAGCTGAGGCTTTTCATCTAGTGCTTTATTAATCTGTTCACAGATACTAAACACATCACTCATTTTTAGCTTTAAAGAATTATCACTAGGTAAACCACAAAATATTTCTAGCATTTTAAGAGCTATAATATCTTCAGTTAAATCTTCGTTAGAACACTCTTCTAGAAACCTTTGGTATTGGTCTAGAGTTATGTCTTGCATTCTAGTCGGTACTTTAACATTTATTTCCATATACTTATATAACGTAAAAATTAATTATTTTAAACAAAAAAAGGGCAGCCTTTCGACCACCCTAATTTAAACAACTTAACTAACTTACCAAAACTTTGGCTTTACAGTGTATCCTATCCTGCTATTATGAAATACAAAACTATTACAACAAAA